>CAJDUG010000001.1_pt1 | contig 161570 bp, 164 predicted proteins | sample 7390021 | NCBI WGS metagenome assembly CAJDUG01 (sample SAMEA7055676, study PRJEB34461) | soil metagenome | biome: terrestrial ecosystem; feature: Peninsula; material: soil | place: Antarctica | collected 2016
CGGCGCCGGGCGGTGGCACTGCCGCGGGCCGTGCCGGAGCCACGGGCGGTGGCGTCCTGGGCGCGGGGGCGCCCGCTCCCGGGATGGGTGGCGTCGGCTGCTGCGGCGGCTGCGGGGCCGGAGCGCCCTGCGCGTCGCGGCGAACGGGATTCATGACCATGATCATCGAGCGACCTTCGAGCAGCGGCATGCGCTCGACGATGCCGTGGTCCTTCAGGCGGTCGGCGACCTGCATGAGCAGGACGCGGCCACGGTCCGGGTGGGCCAGCTCGCGGCCGCGGAAACGAACGGTGACCTTGAGCTTGTCGCCCTCATCGAGGAACTTCGAGGCCGACTTGATCTTGGTCTCGATGTCGTGCTCGTCGATCTTCGGTGTGATGCGGATCTCTTTCCAGGTGACCGAGCGCTGGCGCTTCTTCGCTTCCTTCGCCTTCTGCTGCTCCGCATAGCGGTACTTGCCGAAGTCGAGGATGCGCGCGACCGGCGGCGTCGAGTTCGGCGCGATCTCGACCAGGTCGTAGCCGAGGTCCTGCGCGTGCGCGAGCGCACGCTGCGTCGGGACGACTCCGAGCTGCTCGTTGTTCGGGCCGATCAGGCGCACGGCGGGGACGCGGATACTTTCGTTGATCCGCAGTTCGGGAGCGGCTATACGTGCGCCTCGGTTATGAGCAGAGGGACGGCCAGCCGGTGAGAGAAGTCAACTCGGGAGAGGATATCACCGCGCGAGCAGCCCCTGGAGTCGGTCGCGCACCGAGGGCCAGTCCGCGCGCGTGATCGCGTACACAACGCTTGTTCGAATGCGCCCATCGTGGGAGATGCGGTCGTCCCGGTGCTCCCCTTCCTTGATCGCGCCCAGACGCTCCATCGCGCGCTGCGACCGTTCGTTCAGCTTGTCTGTCTGCAGCCAAACACGGTGCGCGCCGAGGTCGTCGAACAGGTGTCGGAGCTGGAGGTACTTCGCTTCGGTGTTCGCGACGGTGCGGCGGGCACCTTGGCCGAGGAATGTCCAACCGATCTCCGCAGTCTTGTTCGCTCGGTCGATGTGCAGGAAGCGCGTGCTCCCGATCGGCGCGCCGTCGCTGGTGCGCCGCGTGAGGAACGCGACCTGATTGCCGAGGATCTGCTCCTCGAGGGCCGAGGCGATCCACCGCTCGAGCTCACCCACCTCGCGCGGCATGGGTATGAGCATCAGGCGCCAGATGTCGTCCTCGTGCGCCACGGGAAACAGCTCGGCGGCGTGCTCCCGCCGCAGCGGCTCGAGGCGCACGTGCGTGCCGCTGAGTGTCACGGGCCGCGGATCGAACTCCGGTCGGATGCGGCCGACCACGTAGGCCATCTTCACGTCGTCGGACCAGGTGCCCTTGTCGGTCATCACGCCGTCGCGCTCGATGCCCTCGACCTCGAAGCCCGCGGCCTTGTACGAGGAGACCGCGCGGTCGTTGAACGCGAGCACGCTCAGCGTCGCGCGGTGGACTCCGAGGTCGTCCACGAGATGCTTCACGAGGAGACCCAGCGCCTCGCGGCCGAGTCCCTTTCCCCATAGCACGGGCTCGCCGATACCGATTCCCACCTCGGCGCTCTTTCCCTTCGGCTGCAGGTCACGGTAGTTCGCCATTCCGATGGGACGGCCGTCCCGTTCGATCGCGAAGACAACGCCGCCTCGCGCGGTGATGAGATCGAGCCACTTCCGCCCGGCCTCGTCGTCGGCGAAGCGACCCGGTCGACGGCCCCACTGGTACCACGCGAAGTCGGGGTCATTCGCCCAGTGGACCAAGTACGACGCGTCGGCATGCGTCATCGGCCGGAGCGTGACGCGCTGGCCGCGGAGTGTCGGCCCGCCCACGGACGTCGTCGTCATGTCATCGCGTCGCCGGCTGACGGCTCGTGCGCAGCGAAGTCAGCGGGTAGTGCCTTGGCGTCGCGCTCCTTCTTGATCCGCTCGACGAAGGCGTCGAACGCGACGCCGCGCTCTTCCTCGCGGGACCCGCGGCGACGCACTGACACGCTGCCCGCGGCAGCCTCCTTGTCGCCGACGACCAGCATGTAGTTCGCCCTGCGCTGCTGCGCCTCTTTGACGCGGTTGCGCAGATCGCCGGCCTGCGCGTCGAGATGCACGCGGAAGCCGTCGGCGCGCAGCTTGGCGGTGATGTCGCGCGCGTATTCGAGAGCCGTCTCGCGGACCGGGATCACCGCGACCTGCTCCCAGGCCAGCCACAGCGGGAAGTTCCCCGCGTAATGCTCGATGAGACCGCCGACGAAGCGCTCGAGGCTGCCGAACAGCACGCGGTGGATCATCACCGCCCGCTCCCGTTGACCTTCGTTGTTCACGTACGTCACGTCGAACCGTTCGGGCAGGTTGAGGTCGACCTGGATCGTCGGGCCCTGCCACTCGCGGCCGATCGCGTCCTTCATCTTGATGTCGATCTTCGGCGCATAGAAGACGCCGCCCCCCTTGTCGATCTTGTACGGGACCTCACGGACGCCGAGCGCATCGGCGAGGGCCTTCTCCGCCTTGTCCCACATCTCGTCGGTGCCGAGCCGCCGCTCCGGACGCGTCGACAGGTAGATGACCGGCTCGGTGTAACCAAAGGTGCGGAGGAACTCCATCGCCAGATCGAAGACGTTGCCGATCTCGACCTGCGCCTGCTCCCAGGAGCAGAAGAGGTGCGAGTCGTCCTGGGTGAAGCCGCGCACGCGCTGCATGCCGTGCAGCGCGCCGCCCCGCTCGTAGCGATACACCGTGCCGAGCTCCCCGATCCGTAGCGGGAGCTCGCGATATGAATGGATCTTCGACTGGAACACCTTGATGTGGCCGGGGCAGTTCATCGGCTTGATCCAGAACTTCTGCGTCCCCTCGTCCAGCAGCAACGGGCCGTACATGTTCTCGCCGTACTTTTCCAGGTGGCCCGAGCGCTGGTAGATCTTCTCGCTCGCGATGTGCGGCGTGTAGACGAGGGTGTAGCCACGCTCGTGGTGCACCTTGCGCCACCAGTTCTCGAGCTCCTCGCGCACGACCGAGAGGTTCGGGAGCCACAGGACAAGGCCCGAGCCGAGCTCGTCGTCGATACGGAAAAGCTCGAGCTCTTTGCCGAGGACACGGTGATCGCGCTTCTCGATCTCCTGTAGTCGATCGAGGTACGCGTCGAGCTGCTTCTGGTCTGGCCACACGGTTCCGTAGATCCGCTGCAGCTGCGGATTGCGCTCGTTGCCACGCCAGTACGCGCCGGCGATCGAGAGCAACTTGAACGGCCCGATCTTGCCGGTCTTCTCGACGTGCGGCCCCTTGCAGAGATCGACGAAGCCGTTGTGCTGGTACGTGCTTACCTGCCCGTCCTGGACCTCGTCGTCACTGTCCTCGTCCGCGCCGTCCTCGGCGAGCTTCTTGATCTGATCGATCTTGTAATCCTGCTTGCGCTCGCCGAAGAACTTGAGCGCTTCAGGGACGCTCATGTCCCGGTGTTGAAAGGGCGCGTCGTGCTTTACGACCTCCCGCATCTTCGCCTCGATCGTGCCGAGGTCGTCCGGCGTGAGCGGGCGCGGAAGCTCGAAGTCGTAATAGAAGCCGTCCTGCACCGGGGGGCCGAAGCCGAACTTCGCCTCCGGAAAGAGCTCAAGCACCGCGCCGGCCATCACGTGCGCCGTCGAGTGCCGCAGCGCGTAGAGCGCTTCGTCACCGTGGTCGGCCTTCCGTTCCGTTTTCGCCATGCCCGTCCTCCTCGTCGCGACGAAAAAAGCGCCTTCGTCCCGTTCATCGGGACGAGAGGCGCTGCTCCCGCGGTTCCACCCGAGTTCCTCCGAAGAGGCTCTCGTTCGGGCTGTACGGGGCCCTCCCACATCGCTCGGCGGTGGTGTCCGCATCGGTCACCGGCCCGGCTCACACCCTCCCGGGCTCGCTGACGGCAACTGCGTGCGGCACTGTTCGCGTCTTCGCGAGACGCGAATCATATCTGGTCGTGCCGGCGCGGGGCGTCCGCGCTAGGGCTGAAAGACGGACAGAAGAGTTCCGCCCACGAGCGAAGCGATGATGAGGATGACGATCAGGAGGGCTAAGGCACGGCTCAACGGACGTTGACCACCATGGCGGACCCCGGCGGCATTACGCGATCGAGCGCGCCAGTGTGTCCCAAACGCGCTCTTGGACCGCGGCCGGCGCGGACCAGCGCTCTTCGACGCGGCGACCGATGACGGTCATCTGGTTCGAGTACAGCTGAGCCGCGGACTGGAGCATCTCGAGTGCCTCTTCACGCGCGGGGTGCTCGCGCCAGTCGAGCACGGTGACGCGCGCCTTCGCGATGCGCTGGTGGATCTTGTCGAGGACGACGTATTCCGGGCCCTGCGGCCAGCGCTGCGCGGCGACGTCGATGCCGTGCACGAAGGTGACGCTCACGAGGTCGGCCTTGCGGAAGTCGTTGCCGCGAAACTCGTTGACCTTGCGCATCGGGTTGAGGTTCTCGGCGCCCGCGCCCCATGGCCGCCCGTAGATCCGAACGTTGGCGATGCGACCAGAGAACGTGCAGTCGATGAACTCCGCGGTGAATGACTCCCAGCCGTCGATGTTCGCGCCGTCGAACCGACAGCGCTCGAAGCGCGCCTGTCCCGGGCGGACAGCGCGCAGGTCAGCCTCATCGAAACGGCAGTCGCGGAAGACGCTGCGCCGCCGGGAAGAGAACAGTGGTTGGAAACGGCGGTCCAGCGTCTGTCCGCGGAAGTCGCATTGCTCGAAGGCGCAGCCCTCCGGCGCGAAAGCGTCGAAAGAGGCGCGCCTGAAGTCGGCGTCACGGATCGTGACGCCGTCGAACATCAGGACGCCCGAAACGGCGTCTATGGCCTTGCTACTCGCCGGGTTCTGCGGTCGCGTAGATCGGCACGATGTTCGACGACTGAAGCTCGTCCATCCGCGAACGACCCTCGAACACGACGCCCTTCTCGATCACGAGCGAGGGTGTGGTGATGTCGCCGTGCACCTTTGCAGGGCGGCGGAGCTCGACGGCCGAAGTCGCCTTGATGTTGCCGACGACCTCGCCCTCGACGATGACCGTTCCGCAGCTGATCTCCGCCTGGACCTTGGCGCCGTCGCCGACCATGAGCAGGTCGTTGGTCGAGATCTCGCCGGTGAACGTTCCGTCGATCCGGACCTTGCCCTCGAACGCCAGCTTGCCTTCGAACTCGGAGCCCTTGCCGAGGAGGGCGTTCAGGTCGCCCGCGCTCGGTGTCGTCTGCTCCCGCGCTGCCGAGTAGTCGCGTGTGTCTCTCTGCTGCATGGTCTTGTTCCCTTCCGAAGCTTCCTCTTTGCGGCCCGATTCAGGCGTGTGGGCAGGTTCCGGCGCTTCAGCGGGACGCCACACCGGCGCCGTCGCAGGACGCGCAGGACTGCTCGATCTCTTGAACGTAAGTCGGGACACTATCCCCTCAACGCGCGATTTCATAGAACGTCACCCCAGTACCTGTGGGGCAATCAATAGCGGGCTCGGCGCGCCGTGCCGCAAGAGGGCGCCGATCTCAGAAAGGCGCTCCAGCGAGGGCGCCGGAGGTGCGGAATGCGTGCCCGTGACAACGGTCGGCCACGGATGCTGACCCCCCGCGAGGCGGCCGACATCGCGGGCGAGCTGACCGAAGAGGACTTTGAGGCTCGGATCGAGAGTGTCTGCGTGAAGTGGGTCGCGGACGAAGCGGAGACGCTGACCCAGGCTTCGCTGATGCTCCGCGACTACGCCGAGTGGCTCGTGGGGCTCGAGCTGGATGGGTGGCAGCTGGTGGATCCCGTCGACGGGGGTCACGGCATCCTGGTGAACGAGGACCCGGAGAAGCGGCTGTCCGAGTCCGCCTGACCTGCCCGGAGGACATTCCTTGACCGACCTTTCAGACTGGCCCGATGGAAAGCACCCAAAAGCAGAACATCCTGGTCGTCGAGGACAACGAGAACGCCCGCCGCCTGCTGGACACGATCCTCCGGAGCGCCGGCTACGAGGTCACTCTGGCGCCCGATGCCGAGGAGGGCCTCCGGATCCTGGAGAGCGACGCACCAGTCGATCTCGTCCTCCTCGATCTGTTCCTTCCGGGAGCCGACGGCATGCAGTTCCTCCGCCTGCGCAACGAGATGGAACCGGACCGCCAGCCCCCGGTCATCGTGGTGTCCGCGACCGAAGACATGGACACGCTCCGGCCGCAGCTGCGCGAGCTCGGCGCGAAGCTCGCTCTGCGCAAGCCGTTCGATGTTCAGGAGCTGCTCGACGGGGTAGGTCGCTACGCGACGAAACGGACCGGGAAAGCAGGCGCGCCGGCCGTGGCGGCGGCGACCCCGGCAGCGAAAGCGCCTCGGACGAAGACGAAAGGCAAGTCAGCCTCGAAGTCATGAGCGTCGCTGAGCGGCGGCCGATGCGACGCGGCGCGCTCATCGCGGTCACGCTGGCAGCCGTCGCCGCAGTGGCAATAGCCGCGATCGTCCTCCTCCCACGCACGGACCAGATTGCGCTCGTGCCGAGCCCAAGTCCTACGGCTGCTCAGGCATCCCCCACTGGCTCGCCGGCGGCTTCCGCCACGGCCAACGCGACCGCGACCGCGTCGGCATCACCGGCGACCAGCGGTCGATTTCTGAACGCGGAGCTCGGCTACTCGATCGAGCTGCCCCCGCCGTGGCATCGGGCCGACTGCGGCTCGTTCAAGCTCCAGGATTTCGGGGGCGGCCAACGCAACGGCCGCGATGGATTCATCCCGATCCCTGAGTCGGACTACCGCCCGACGGGGACGGGGTCCGCGGTCGACACGATCCATGTGTTCGTGCGCGCCAACCCGGAGAAGCTGACCCCGCGGGCCTGGGAGCAGGCCGGCAAGATCGGCTTTTCGATGGGGCGCGTGCTTGAGGATGTGAGCTTCGCGGGCCGCCCAGGCCTCCGGGTCGGCGGGAGCCCGGACTTCGAACTTTTCCTGGTCGCCGATAACGAGTTCATGGTCGAGGTCGGGCATGGAGCCAGCGGCGGTCAGACCACCGCCGCGTCGCGCGCGGCAATAGTGCGAACGTTCCGTTTCCTGAGCGCCGACGAGCTTCGTGTCGCGCGTGCAGCGCCGACCTCCGCGCCGCCGATGCCCCGGTCCCCAGAGCTGGTGGCCGACGCACTCGCCGACGGTTTCAGCCGTCGCGACATCACGATCCTGCGGACCGTCCTCACTCCGGGCTGCGTGTCGCTCGGCACCGGGAACGGCGGCGGCACCGGAGTCGATGACGCGACTTACCTCGAAGAGCTGCGTGCGAGGTTCGCGCGCGGACTGAGCGTCACCGTACAGCCACGCCCACTTACGGGTGATCGCACCGGCTCGTTGCCAACTCTCCATGCGCGCTCGACGTGGCGCGAGCCGGGACGGCCGGATGAAGATGTCGATCTGATGATCTCGCCGGAGGGCGCCACCTGGTACTGGCGCGGCAACGTGACCTATCCGATCGGGCGGCGACCCTAGTCTCGGCGCTCGACCGTGGGCTCTGGGCGGCTCGAACGCCCGACCTCAGCGATGTCAACGTTTAGCCCGCACGTCCACCGACGTTCTTTAGCGTGTACTGCTGCGAGAAACATGAGGTCTCCAACTGTCGAGCGTCCACCAATGTTCTCTGATGTGCATGGTCTTGGCTGTCAACATGGCTGTCAGCTTGCAGCTGTCATCCAACGACGGTCTCTATGTGACGCACGATCTCAACAGTCCCAGCAACCAGGGTCTCGGCAAAGCGAAGCGGTGACGAGAGCTCGCCCCGCCAGTAGCGGGCAGCCCGGTCACGCATAGCGTCGAGCTGAGGTGTCAGTGCTGCCGGCAAGTCAAAGCCACGCGTAACCCAATCCATATCCGCGTCGAAGCGTTCGCCGGTGACGATGCGGCACTCATGGATCTGCGTACGTAGTGGCTCGCGGAAAGTGCGAGCAAACGTTCTAGCCGATTCAAGATCGCGGAACACGTGGGTCGATCCGATACGGGATGGTCTCTGTGGGAAACCGCGGCGGCGCTCTACTTCGAAGACGGCTTCGATAACTCGGTTCCCAATGAGCCGCGGCTGTCGCTTGCCGGGCTGTCCATCTGGTTCGCGCGACAGATCCAGCCAGTCGGCGAAGATCAGGAGCTCGAGGAACTGGTCGCCATGTTCATACGCCGTAGTCAGCATGTGTTGGTAGCCAACATCCAGCGTCCACGGACGCACCACGGCGCCGGGCGCAAGGACCGTGTTGAGCGCCTTGTACAGCGGCGCGTCTTGATGGTTCACCCGGCTAGGGTAGGCGGGTGGATAACGCCACTTCGCGAAGCCGAGACAGACGCGCCGCGGCGTAACCTTTCTCGTCGATGCCGAAGCGCCGCCGCCGCACACCTGAACCCGATCCGCTGCCAATCACGCAACCCGAACCACCGCGGCGCGTGCCGCTCCACCTCGCGCTCCAGCGCGATGGCCTCGTGCCGGCATCGCCCATCTCGCAGCTCGCGCGCCGCCAGACACGATCGCGCTAGTCCTGCCTAGCGATTGTCGGCAGGCCTACATGTAGGCGTGCTGGCCTACCCGCGTTGGGCTGGACACTGAAATGGGTACTCAAGTACGCATCGATGCGTACTCGGAGGCGTTGACACTCGCGTTCGTGCGCGCAGACTCCGAGACAGAAAAGCCGGGGCACCGTTTGCGCGGCCCCCGGCGTGGAGGACACGAATGACCGCATCCTCAGCGACAACACTAGAGAAGCCGACCGTGGCGTATCTGTGCGAGGCCGTCGAGCGAAGCTGGCAGAGGCGCACCAAGCTCCATGACCGCACTCGTCAGACGTTCAACGGCAAGGACATGGTGAACGACGTTCTCGATGAGCTCGAGGGCCGTGGCATGGACACCGGCCTCTGTACGACCCAGCAGATCCTGGCCGAGCTAGTGCGTTCCCCCCTTCTGCTCGAGGACATGTCCGAGCGCATCCTGCGCGAACGCGACCGCGGCAACGTGATCCCGCTTAGCGAACGGCGCTCGCGGCGATGAACGATTGGGAAAAGAAAGAGCGCTTCAGCTTTCCGAGGGGCGAGGAATGGGTGGAGAGACACGCGCCTGAAAAGGCTCCCAGCTTCTGGGATAAGTACGGCGAGATGTTCGTCTGGCTGATCGTCGTGATCGTGATTGCGGCTGCGTTCGAGGCGCTGGGAATAGTGACCCCGCGACAAGCTACCCCTCGACTCCCGTTACCTTAAGGCGTGCGTGCGGACTAGGAAGCTGGCCAGCCGCGGCGAAATCACTGCCCACAAGATCATCTTGCGGACGTTGGCCGACACCGGCTGGTACGTCTTCGCGAACGTCTCTGTGCAGCGGACCATCGAAAGGGAAGAGGGCTCTCGCGGGCCGAGTTCAACCTCTACACACGCGGGTCGTTCGACTTCGTCGTAGGCGACGCCGACTACGACCCGGTGTTCGCGCTCGAGTTCGACGGGTACGGGCACGACGACCCGCGCCAGGTCGCCCGGGACCTCATCAAGAACGATCTTTGCGCGAGAGCCGAGCTCCCCCTCCTACGCATCGGAGCGGAGCACCTGCAGGAGCATGAGGAGACGAGCATCCTCGAGTGGCTCTGTGCCGCGTTCGTCGCGTTTGAGCGTGAGCTCGACGCGGATCTTGCCGAGGACGCTGATGACGATGACGGCGAGCCGACCGGCGAGGACGAGTCGCTGGATGACGACGAGCTCGAAGACGTACTTGGTGAGCAGGGTGCTGAGATGGAGCATCCCTTCCCGGACATCGCGCTCGTCGCTACTCGTCTGATGGAGCAATACGGCATCGGTGTCGGGACACTGTCCCCGCTCATCGTCCTGGCGGGTACTCGGTACGTGCTGCATCTGCGCTGGCCTCCGGCGTTCCAGCCGCGATTCTTTCGCAAAGGCCACGCGAGCGAGTACATCGTCAGCGAGGTGGAGTTCGCGGTAGCGAAGCCCGACCGACCTGATGAGAAGCTGTTCAGCGGGCTCGGCCGCGCCGAGTTCGCCTGGGCCCACAGGCTTCCTGCTGTCGGCGCAGACACTCCGCCTAGCCCAATCGATTTCCCGTGGGATGCGTACGGCGTCTCGAGGCAGCTCGCGGAGTTCGACGCGCTGCGAAAGGTCGAGAGCTGGGCGCATCGCAGCCCACTGTTTCGCTGACACAGCGGGCAAGTGAGAGCGGCCCCGGCGCGTTCCTGGGGGAGCCTGGCCGGGCGTCGCCCTCAAGTGGTCAATCGGCCTGTACTTGCACGTAAACTCGCCAGCCAATGACGACTCGCTCCTCCGCCAGGCGAACAGGCGTGCGATTCCGGCCTGGAACAACTGGGGGATTGCAGGCGTATACCTTGCAAGGTATACCACTGCGACATGAACGACCGTGATCGTCTGCCTCTACCAAACGGAGCAAAAGCGTGCCCCCGCGCTTGAGTTCATGCGCGAACTCGAGGACGACGACCTACGACGCGTGGGCAAAGGTGCGCAAGTTGCTCGGCATCGTGTGGGCCACGGAACAGGGAACGCGGCCGGCACTACCGCGCGATGCAGTCGAAAAAGTCGAGGACGGCGTCTGGGCGCTTCGTGTTCGTGGAGGCGAGCTTTGGGTCCGGCTCTTTTTCACGAACGGCAAGCAACGCGAAATCGTCCTACTCGACGGGATATACAAGAAAGCCAACGAGTTGGGAAACTCAGACAAGGACCGGATCCATGCGCAGCGAGCCGATTACGAGCGCCGCGGAGTCGCGGACCCCTACTGGGCGTCGAAACCGGACTAAGGCGATGGAGGTGACGGTGTGGCAATAGCAGATCGCATCCACGATCGGGTCCGGGTGAGCGATTGGGCCAAGAAGCGCGCGCTGGTAAGGGCTGAGCTCGAACTGGGTATCTGCGGCCAGCTGTACGCACGTAGGCGCGATCTGGGGCTAACTGAGGACGACGTAGCGAAGCAGATGGACTCAACACAACCGAAGGTCAGCGAGTTCGAGCGTGGCGAGTCAAACGCAACCTTCGATTACATCTCCAGGTACGCAGCTGTCGTTGGACTAATGCCCGTAGTGACGTTCAAACCAATCGAGAAACTACCGACCGACAAATAGCGCGAGACGTGGAGGAGCCGCGCTAGTTGTAGACGACGCTTCGCGACCCACCATTCAGCTGCCGCATCGCGTCGGCGTACGCATCGCCCACGATCTCCGGGCTGTCAAATCAAAAGCGGGGGCTCAAAACCCCCGCTTTTGCTGTGGGCTCTGGGCGGCTCGAACGCCCGACCTCAGCGATGTCAACGCTGCGCTCTAACCAGCTGAGCTAAGAGCCCGTCGCCTCAAGGATACCGGACCTCGGTGGCCGCGCGCGCTCCGAACATGCGCAGCCCATCGCTCGGCGCGTCTTTCGCGAAGCACACGAACTGGAACGCGCCGAAGCCGTTCGGGTCGAGAAGGGTGTCGATCGCCGAGCGGCGTCCGAGCGCACGCAGCTGCTCGATCGGCGTGTCGGCACGCGCGGTCGCTTCACGGATCCCGAGCGCTATGAGTGCGTCGCGCTGCGTCGCGCGACCCGCGAAGACGAAGCCGGCGCCCTCGGCGGCGCGACGGATCGCGGTGAAGTTCACGCTTGCGGTCAGGTCGTGCGCACCCGGCTCGGCGTACGGATCCGTCACGAGCCGGTGGCGCGAGAAGCCGCGCAGCGTGCCCGCGCCGAGACGCGTGAGCAGCTCGTTTTCATCGCCGCCGTAGTCGACGAAGAGCACGTAGCCACTGGTCAGCGCCGGTGCGAGGCTCGCGACCCATCCCTCGGCCGCGGGGCTCACCTCCCAGCGGCCATCGCGCGGAAGTCGCTCGGGCACGCGCCAGCCCAGCTCCGGAAGGCTCGGCGCGCGGAGCGTCTCGGCCAGCGTTCCGCCGCGCTCCTCGACGAACACCTCGCGCACCCCTTCCGCGGTCCGCGCGAGAACGTGGACCGGGAACGCGTCGAGCACCTCGTTCGCGAAGATGACGCCCTGCACCGGTGCGAGGGCACGCGCGTCCGACGCCCATCGCAGATCGCGCCCGGCGAGCGTTGTCGACTGCTGCTCGCGGAGGCGCGGAGACACCTCGACGATCGTGGGCCGCGCGCCCTTGGCGGCATCCGGCCGCTCGCGCTCGAGCGCCACGAGCACGTCGCGCAGGAACACGCCGCGCCCCGCGCCCGCTTCGACGAGATCCCACGCCGCGGGCTTCCCGAGCTGCGTCCACAGATCGACGAACGCGCGCGCGAGGGCTCGGCCGAAATGTGGTCCGAGGTCGGGGGCCGTGAGGTAGTCGCCGTCGAACCCCAGCGCCACACGCGAGGTGTAGTAGCCGTCCTCTGGATCGAAGAGGGCCGCTTCCATGTACTCCGCGAAGGTGATCGGCCCGCGCCCGCGTATGCGCGCCACGAGACGGTCGCGGAGCGTCAGGCGCCCCAGCGCGGCGGAGCCGGCGGTCGTACCTCGGGCGGCCGTATCTGCCCGTGTCCGTCGCCGTTGGTCGGCACCTCTTCCGATGGCTTCCAGGTCTGTGCCACTGCGAGCTCTTCCTTCGCGAGGACCGTGACGCCGAAGCGCTTGTACGTGGCGAGCTCGAAGTTAGGCGTCTCCCCCAGCGCACCGTGCGGGCAGACCTCGACGCAGTCGCCGCAGTAGATGCAGCGCACGACGTCGAGCTCGTAGGTCTGGAGGTCGCGCTCGCGCATCATCAGCGCGCCCGTCGGGCAGGTCTCGGCGCACGCGCCGCACGACACGCAGTCGGTGTACGACAGCGAGACGTTCCACGGCGTCGTCACGATCGAGTCGTAGCCGCCGCCCATCAGGCCGTAGCAGTTCGCGCCGATGACGTCGCGGCAGATCCGCACGCACTGCGTGCAGTTGATGCACTTGTTGAGGTCGCGAAGGATGAAGTCGTGGCTGAAGTCGTACTCGTAGTCGTGGTAGTCGATCGGCTCCGCGCGGTGGAAGCGGTTCTCGGTCAGGCCGTGCTCGACCGACAGCCGTTGCAGGTGGCAGCGACCCACATCGGGGCACACGCACTGAAGGCAGCGCGCGGCCTCCTTCTCCGCCAGCTCCTTTGAGTAGCCACTCTCGATGACCTCGAACGACTGCTCACGCTGCGCGAACGGCAGCATCGGCATGCGGACCTGCGGCTCCTCGGGCTTGTACGGCACGATGTCGATGAGCTCGGGGACCTTCTCCTCTTCGGCGATCTCTGCGGCGACGACGGACATGTCGTCGCCCGCGAGGTAGCGGTCGATCGCTTTTGCCGCGAGCTTGCCCTGAGCGACGCACTCGATCACGGTGCGTGTGCCCATCTGCGCGTCGCCGCCCGCGAAAACGCCGGGCCGGTCGGTCATAAGCGCGCCGTTGGTAATGAGCGTTTCGCGCTTGCTCCTGCGCACCCCAGTGTCGCGGTCGACCCAGTCGAGCACGGGGACTTGCCCGATGGCCGGGATCACCGTGTCGCAGTCGATCGTGAAATTGGAGCCCTCGACCGGCATCGGCCGGCGTCGTCCCGACGCGTCGGGCTCGCCGAGCGCCATCCGTTGGAACTCGATGGCGCCGACGCGACCGTTCTTCTCGATGATCTTCACCGGCGCCGCGTAGAACTCGAGCTTGATGCCCTCGTGCTCGGCGTCGTCGACCTCGCTGTAGTGCGCGCCCATCTCCTTACGGGACCGGCGGTACACGACGGTCACCTCGGCGCCGAGGCGTCGCGAGGTGCGCGCGCAGTCGAACGTGGTGAACCCGCCGCCGATGACCACGACGCGGTTGCCCTTCCCCACCGGCACCGGATCGCCTTCGGCATTCTGGCGGAGGTAGTTGATCGCCTCGATCACGCCCGGCAGGTCCTCGCCGGGGATGCGGAGCTCGTTGCTGCTCCACGCGCCGATGCCGAGGAACACTGCGTCGTAACCCTGCGCAAGCAGTTGGTCGACGGTGAAGTCGCGGCCCAGCTTCATGCCGCCCTTGAACTCGGCGCCCTCCAGCTGCCAGACGCTATTCAGCTCCTTGTCGAGCTTCACCTTTGGCAGCCGGTACTCGGGGATGCCGTAGCGGAGCATGCCGCCCTGTTTCGCCTGCATGTCGAACACCGTGACGGCGTGACCCCTCAGGGCGGAGTAGTAGGCGCAGGTCATTCCGGCCGGTCCGGCGCCGATCACGGCCACGCGCTTGCCTGTCGCCGTCATCTGCGGGAACGGTGTCGGCGCCTTCTCCATCTCCATGCTCAGCTCGCCCGTGTAGCCGTGGCACTGGCAGATCGCGATCTCCTCTTCGACCAGACCGCGGCGGCACACCTCCTGACACGGCTTCGGGCACACGAGACCGAGCGCGTACGGGAATGGCAGCACCTCTTTGACGAGCCGGGCCGCTTCGATGTGCTGCCCCTTCGCCATCAGCTCGAGGTAACCAGGGATATCGATATGGGTCGGGCAGCTGATCTGGCACGGCGGCATGCAGTAGGCGTTGTGGTCGCTGAGGATGTACTCGAGGTTCTGCTTGCGCAGCTTGAACAGCGCGTCCGAGCTCGACACGACCTTCATGCCGGGTTCGACCGCGATATGACATGACGGCAGTGGCCGGTCCTGGCCCTCGATGTCCACCAGGCACATGCGGCACGCCGCGGCCGGCGCGAGCTTCTCGTCGTCGCACAGCGTCGGAACGTTGAAGCCGGCGCGCTGCGCGGCCCGAAGGATGGCCTCGCCGGGGACCGCGGTGACCTCCTGGCCGTCGATGGTGATCGTGCACGTCGGCATGCCCGACGGGATCTCGCCGGTGTGCGAGACCGTCGGCAGCTGGGACTCCGCGGGCTGGATGTAGCGCTCGAGGAGGCTCATGCGGTGAGGATCATCCTATCGGCGGCGGCGAAGAGCGGCTCGGGTTCGTACTCGGGTCGGTGCCACACGAGATCCCCGTCGCGATCCCAAATTGCGAGTGGGTAGCCGCGCCGCTCGGTGTACTCGATGCCACCGAGCTCACGGCCGACATGCACGTCGCCGTCGAGCACGAGCTCGCGCCCGTCGATGCGCACGAAGCGCCTCTCCGTTTCAGAGTCCTTGCGCGTCTCGACGATCAGGGAGCCGGTGACGCGTATGAGGGTCGTCTCGCGCCGGAGCAGCGCATGCGCTCGCTCGACCGCCGCGATGAGCGTGAACGTCGTGAGCGCGCCGATGACGAGCCCGACGGCGAAGATGCGCCAGTCGCCACGCGAGAGGAGCGCGAGGTAGAACATGACGACACCACCGAGCACCCAGGACTTCCACTCGTTGCGCTCGATCTTGAGCGAGAGGTACTGCGCGAGCGCCTGTCGCTGCCCGGCACTGAGGAGCGTCGCGGTCCGCGTGCGCGGTCGCGCGCTGACGCACGGCTCCCAACGCGCGAGATGGCGCCAGATCCCGTTAGGTCCCTTCTCGATCAAGCCGCTGCAGGCCTGACACGACTCGCTCACGGCTGCACCATCGTCTCGTACCGGCGCGCGCGGAGCGTCGTACACGTGCCCGTCGGACACCTCCGCTCACTGATGTGCACGCGGTAGTCGTCTGGGAATTCGCGCATCGTGGTCCGGAGGATGGACGGCGCGGTGATCCCGAAGCCGCAGAGAGAAAACTGCGTCATGTGATCTCCGAGCTCCGTGAGCCAGGGCAGATCCGAGTCGCGGCCGAGGGATGACGAAACGCCCTCGAGGATCCCCTGCACTCGTTTGGTGCCGACGCGGCACGGAACGCAGATGGCGCAGCTCTCCTTCGCGAGATAGGCGAAGAGCCGTCCTGCCTCGCGGACCATGCAGACGTCGGTCCCGATCGCGCGCACCTGGCCGGAGCCCATGTGCGTGCCGACCGCCTTCAGATCTTCGTAGTCGAGCTTCGTGCTCCGGCGCTGTACCGCGAGGATGCCTCCGGTCGGTCCTCCAACGTGGATCGCCTTCAGCTCGCCGGTCGTGCCCCCGGCGCGGTCCAGGATCGCGCCGAGCGCGGTGCCAAGATCGACCTCGTAAACGCCCGGTTTCTTGACCGCACCGGTCACGGACACGAGCTTCGTCTCCGCCTTCGCGCCGTCCAGCACTAGTGGCAGCCAGGCCAGCGTCTCAGCGCTCGAAACGAGCGTCGGTCGCATCAGATAACCCTGCGACGCCGGGTACGGCGGCCGCTGTCGCGCCATCGCGCGCTTTGACTCCAGGACGTTGAGCAGCGCGCTCTCTTCCCCACCCATGAAGCCGCCAGGCCCGAGCGCGATCTCGATGTCTTCGGCGCCCGCGAGAACGCGCTCGACCGCGCTTCGCGCACCCGCCGCCTCAGGATGCAGGTAGAGGAACGCACGCGTCGCGCCCGTGATCGACATCGCGATCTCGATGCCGCGGATGACGAGCTCCGCGTTGCCCTCGAGCAGCGTGCGCGCCAGCGGACTGTCGGGGTCGGCGTCGTATGCGTTCGCGACGACGTAGGCGTCGCGACCAACGGCGTTTGCGCGTACCGCGCGTAGCTTGTCCGCGAGCAGGAAACCCGAGCCGCCGCGACCGCGAAGCCCAGAGGCCGCGATGCGCGCGATCGCGTCGTCGGCGTCGAGCCCGCGCTCGAGAGCAGGAACGCCCGCGCCGTCCAGCAAACGCGCCTGGGTGCTAGCGGGCATACGCGGGCTCGACGACGTGGCGCGCCTCGTCCTCGTGGAGCTCGTCGTGCGCGGGTGGTGGCGACTGCGGCGGCCACGCGCCCGCGATCGCGAGGTTTCCGGTGAAGCGGCGTCCGCCGCGTGGCACCGCCGTGCCCTTTCCCTCGGGTGCGCCGCGGAAGTTCGAGAGAAGCGATGCGACGGTGTAGACATCGGTCATCGTCTTTCCGAACTCGATCGCGACGAGCTCCGCGGCGCTCCAAGGCAGATAGCCATACGCCTCGTGGAGCCCGTAGAGAACCCGCGTCATGCGGTCTGCGCCCTCGTTCTCTTTCGCGAGGATGCCTCGCGCCTTGCCGAGGTCGAGCTTCGACTCCTCCTCCGCGGGGATCGTCGTCACCGCGGTAGACAGCGGGCGGCGGTCGCCGTACGGGGCTGCGGAGACCATGCGAATGCGGTAGTAGTTCGCGCGCGGCGCGAGGAGCGGACGGCGCCGGAACGCGTTGCGGAAGGTGTACGAGATCGAGATCGCGCGCGGCGGGCACGCCTTCTCGCACATGAGGCAGCTCTCGCACTTGAAGATGCTCGTCTCGGGCTCGAGCAGCAGCGCAATGAGGCCGCGGCTGCGCTCGGGCAGGACGCGCTTCTCATACGGGTACTTCCGCGTGACCGGACGCGGACGGACGAGGTGCTCGAGCGTCCGCAGCATCCCGGTGATGATCCCGAACATCTAGCGATCGACCTCGCCGAGCACGATGTCGATGGACCCGAGGATCGCGACCATGTCGGACATGAGGCGACCCTTGAGGAGCCAGGGCAGGATCTGCAAGTTCACGAACGAGGCGCCGCGCATCTTCGCCACCCTTTGGGCACTTCCACACATGGCCCAGACGAGCGCGGACGGAGCCGCCCGGGAGGCTGCCGATGCACTCGCGGATGAGCGCGATCGCCAGACGCATCTCGCCGAGGCGCACCTTGTAGCGCGCGAAGGCGTCGCCCTCGGGGAACACGACCGGCTGCATCGACTTCAGCTCGGGGTAGATCGAGTACGGCCGGTCCACACGCAGGTCCCAATTCACTCCGGATGCGCGGAGCATCGGACCGGTCACGCCGTACTGCTTCGCGACATCCGCCGGGATGCGACCGACGCCGACGGTGCGCTCGAGGAAGATCTCGTTGCCCTCGAGGATCTGGACGTAGTCATCCTCGATGTGCTTCTCCCAGCGGTCGAGGAAGCGCGTGAGCTTGGAAAGCCACCCCGGCGGCAGGTCGTACACCACGCCGCCCGGCCGGAAGAAGTTGTGGTTCATGCGCGAGCCGCAGAGCTCTTCGATCAGGTCGAGGATCTCCTCACGGTCGCGGAAGCACCACAGCATCGGCGTCGTCGCGCCGACGTCGAGGCCATACGTGCCGAGCCATACGAGGTGGCCGGCGCTTCGCGACATCTCGTCGACGATGACCCGGATGTACTCCGCGCGTCGCGGGACTTCGATGCCGCCGATCGCCTCCGCGGCGCCGCAATACGCATGCTCGTTGAGCATCGCTGCGACGTAGTCGGACTGGTCGGCATAGCGCGGACCCTGATGGAACGTGCGCCACTCGAAGATCTTCTCGAGACCGCGATGCAGGTATCCCATGACGGGGATGCACTCGATCACTTTTTCGCCGGAGAGCCGCAGCACTAAGCGAAGGACACCGTGGGTCGAGGGATGCTGCGGTCCCAAATTGAGGATCAACTCCTCGGTCTCGAGGCCCTCGTCCTCGATGACCGGAAGGTCGACGCCGGCGCCTTCGCGGATCTGGCGAAGCTCGGTGTCGGTGGTGCTCAGCGCTATCCGCCCTTCGCGATCTTTTCGCGGAGTCGGAGCACGCCCTCGGTGAGCGCTTCCGGACGCGGCGGGCACCCCGGCACGTAGACATCGACGGGCACGACCGTGTCGACGCCCTGCAGCGTCGAGTAGCTGTCCCAGAACTCGCCGCCTGAGGACGCGCAGTTCCCCATCGCGATGACCCACTTCGGTTCCGGCATCTGCTCATACAGACGGCGCAGCCGCGGCGCCATCTTGTGGGTCACGGTGCCCGCGACGATCATCACGTCCGCCTGACGCGGGCTCGAGCGGAAGACCTCGGCGCCAAAGCGCGACAGATCGTGGTGCGACGCCGCGGTGGCCATCATCTCGATGGCGCAGCAGGCCAGGCCGTAGCCGAGCGGCCAGGGGCTGCGCGAACGCGCCCAATTGATGAGATTGTTGACGGTGGTGAAGACGATGTTGTCCTCGTCCGCGAGGATCCCTGCCCGGGTCGGGAACTCTTCGCTGCCGAGGCCCGCCTGTGTCGTTTGCGGGCGTCTTTGGACCACGTCCTGTTCGAAGTCGATCGGTACTCCCGCCCGCTCGGCGGGACGCTCTTCCTGAACCGGCATCGGGGTCAAGTCTAGAGAGTTCTAGCCGGGTTGCACGGCCCGATTCAGCAATGCGACGAGCGAATCGTGAACATCCGGCGCGCTCGCGACGATGTGCGGATGGCCGGAGCGGGCCTGCGCCAGCTCCGTCACGCGCCCGCCCGCCTCACGCACGATGAGCGCGCCGGCCATCCAGTCCCACGGCTTGTCCACCGATTCAAAGTACGCATCGAATCTGCCTGCACCTACCCACGACAGATCGAGCGCGGCCGAGCCATAGCGACGGAGATCGCGGACCCTACCGAGCACGCGTGTGAGGATGCGTGCCTGCTCCGCTCGGTCCTCAGCGACATATGCGAAGCCCGTCGCGACGAGCGTGCTCGCGAGGTCGGCGACCGCGGTCGTGCGCAGCGCGCGCGGCGTTCCACCGGCGCGCGCGACGTAGGCGCCGCCCCCACGCTCCGCGCTGAAGAGCTCGTCGCGCACGGGGTCGTACACGACGCCCGCGAGCGCGCCGCTCTGGTCGGCGAGACAGATCACGACCGACCAATGCGGCACCCCGTACAGGTAGTTGATCGTTCCGTCGAGCGGATCGATGTACCAGGTGCGTCCCGAACCGCCGGGCTCGAGCGAGCCTTCCTCCGCGACGATCGCGTCCTCCGGGAACGCCCAGCGGATCGCGGACACGATCACGGTCTCGGATCCACGATCCGCGTCGGAGACAAGATCGGTGTGGCTCGACTTCGCGTCGACACCGGTGGCCACGCCCTCGAAGCTCTCGAGCAGTTGTTTGCCCGCGGCACGCGCGGCGTCGACCGCGACGGTCATTGGCTCCGGCATCAGCGCTGCTGCGACGCGAGGCGGATACCGAAGGCAACGAGCACCGTTCCAACGATGCCGTCGAGCGCACGGCGGATCTTCGGACGCCCGAGCACGTCGCCCGCACCAGCCACGGCGAACGCGTACGCCGAGAGCCACGCGAGGGTCATGCCGCAGAACACCAGACCCAGGCCGAGCATCCCCGTGAACGCCCCCGGTCCCGAGGGCACGAACTGCGGCAGCAGGCTCGTGAAGAACACCGCCATCTTCGGATTTCCGAGATTGCTGACCAGGCCCTGCCGCAGCGCCGCCATTCGCTGTAGGCGCGGGGCGTGCTCGGCGCCGGGCGTGCGCGCGGCGTTCCCTCTGATGGCTGCGATGAGCGCCTGCGCGCCGAGGTAAATGAGGAACGCCGCGCCCGCGATGCGGACCGCGGCGAACGCCGGCTCGGATGCGATCAGCAGCGCGGTAACACCCGCGCTCGCGGCGATGGTCCAGATCGCCTGACCAAGGGCGACGCCAGCCGCGGTGGACGTTCCGCCGCCGCGGCCGCCGCGCAGCGTGTTGCGGATCGTGAGGACCGTGTCCTGCCCCGGCGCGACGATGACGAGCGCGGAGATCCCGAGGAACGCCGCGGCCGTTTCCACCTATGGCGACGAGGCCAGCCGGCCTTCGACCTTGGGACTCACCGGCGAATGCGAAGTGATGTACGCGGCGACGACGTCCACCTCCACGTCGCCGTAGACGACGTTCGTGCCCCTCTTGAACGTGGCGTGCCCGTCGCCGCCGAGCAGGAGGTAGTCGATCGTCGCGACGTGGTAGGTGCGCGCGGCGTCGAGCGGCGTGCCCCCGACGGTGATGCTCCTCACGCAGCTTGCTGCGCCACCGTCGAATCGGTACGACACGACGACACCGGCCATGTGCAGCCGTCCGGTCACACAGGCCGCGCGGTCGATGATCTCGCGCAGGTTCTCACCGGTGAGGTCGACGCTCACCACCGTGTTCGAGAACGGCAGCGCTTCGTAAAGCTGTCCGAAGGTGAGCTGTCCCGCCGGGAATGACGCGCGAACGCCTGCCATGTTGTAGAAGGCGACGTCGGTCTTCCAACCCTGTTGCCGTCCGTATGCGACGAAGGCATCGGTGATGAGGTTGCCGAAGCCAGTCTCCTCGCGGACGTTGGAGAGCGGCTCGGTGCTGCGACCGACGACGCGCGACGTGTACTTCTCCCCATCGGCGCGGCGCTCTTCTACGAGCTTCGCCACGTCTGGATCGGGTTTGACGTTGGGATTGGCGGCGATCGCGGTCAGCACCCCGCCCCGGATGGCGTCCTTCATCTTGCGCGTCGTGCGGTCGACGACGATCTCGAGCCGTCCGAGGTACTGGGTGTAGGCGCCGGCGTTGACGATCGTCGTGCGGCCCTCGACCCTTGCGGTCTGCGTCGGCAGGTGATCGTGGCCCGCCACGATCACATCGATCCCCGGGACGTCGCGAGCGAGCTGCACCGCGTCGACCAGACCGATGTGCGCGGCGACGACGATGATGTCGGCCTGTTTCTGCACCTCGGCGATCAGCGGCCGCACCGCGTCAGCCGCGGGCTGGAACTGCAGCCCCGCCACGCTCGTCGCCTTGACGATGGTCGCCGAGCCCGGGTTCGTCAGACCGATGATCCCGACCCGCGCGACCCCGAGGTCCTTCACCACGAACGGCTTCAGGTAGGGCGGTGAGGCACCGGTCCTGGTCTCGATGACGTTCGCCGCCAGGAATGGGAACGCCGCGTCCTTGGCACGCTGGGCGATCACGTCCTGGCCCCAGTCGAACTCGTGATTCCCGACCGCAAGCGCGTCGTAGCGCATCAGGTTCATCGCTTTCGTGACCGCTTCGCCCTTGTTCGCGTTCGAGATGAATGTCCCCTGCCAGGCGTCTCCGGCGTCCACGAGCAGCGTCCGCTGTGGAGCGCGCGCGCGGAACACGGCGACCTGGCCCGCCAGCTGCGCCATCCCGCCGGCGCGGAAGGTGGAGCTCGCGTTGGCGCTCTGGACGACGTCGGCGTCGAGGTGCCCGTGGATGTCGTCGGTGTGAAGCAGCTGGATCCGGTCGTCCGCCAGCGCGCTCGACGTCGGCGTGGGGGTGACGCCGGGAGAGCACGCGCTGGCTGCCGCAAGTAAGAGGGCAAGCACGAAGCGAGGCACGAGCGCGATGCTAGCGTCGAACGATGCTGCGCTTGCTCTTGGCGACGATGCTCGTGTCCTGCACCGCGCCGGCGAGCGTCTTTGCGACACCAACGCCTGACCGCAGCGCGACGCCATCGATCGCGACCGCGACGCGCTCGCCCATCGCGACGGTCACGCCGACACCGAACCCGGCTGGTCTTCCGCGATGTCAGGCGTCACAGCTGCGAGCCGCCGCCGCAGGGACGATGGCGGCGGACTCGTTCATCGGCGCCGTTTTCTTCGCGAACCGCGGGACCGGGCCGTGCACGCTGCGCGGCAACCCGGAGCTCGTATTGCTCGCGAAGGATTCCTCACCGCTGGATCTCCGGCTGGCGATCGTCAGCGCCCCCACTCCGGTGTGGGTCGTTGTTCCGGTGACGGAGTTCCGACCGAACGCCGCGGGGCTCGTCGGCTTCGGCGCCACCGTGCCGCTTCAATGGTCCAACTACTGCGACGACGTGCTGGCGACGGCCTTCCGCGTCACACTTCCCGAGGCTGGCGGCACGCTCGAAGGCACTTTTGTGGATCTCGAAGGTCGGCCCGTCGCGGCGTACGGCACGGCGCGCTGCGACGACGCGTCGGGTCCCTCGACGCTAACCGTCTACCCGTTCCAGGAGCCCGTGCGCTAGGCAAGTCACCCCTGCGGCCCGCTCGTATGCTTGGCACGCGCCCTGCGGTATGGGGCGCGGGGAAAGCCGCACGGAAAGGAGGGTCATAGATATGGACCTCACTTCAATCGTCACCTGGATCATCTTCGGCGCCATCGTTGGCGTCATCGCGCGGTTCTTAATGCCCGGCAGCGACTCCATGGGCTGGATCCCGACCATCGTTCTCGGCATCGTCGGTTCTTTCGTCGGCGGCTGGCTCGCGCAGCTCTTGTTCCAAGGTAACGCCGCACTTCCTCCACAGAGCGCCGGCTGGATCGGCTCGATCATCGGCGCGCTCATCGTCCTCGCGATCTATCGGTACACGCAAGGCCGACGCGTCACCGTCTGACTTTCGGGCGCCGGCGGGGGCCCTTCGTCCCCGCCGCGCGCCCTAGGCCGACCTCGATCGCTCGGTCTCGTGCGCGCGGTACTGAAGCTCATACAAGCGGTGATAGACGCCGCGCTCCGCGAGCAGATCGCGGTGGGTGCCCATCTCCACGACGCGTCCCTTGTGCAGCACGATGATCCGGTCAACGTTCTGGATCGTCGACAGACGGTGGGCGATGATGATCGACGTCCGTCCTTGCATCAGCTTCTTGAGCGCGTCCTGGATCAAGTGCTCGGTTTCGGTGTCCACCGACGACGTCGCCTCGTCCAACACCAACATGATCTCGGGGTTGAACGCGATCGCGCGAGCGAACGCGAGAAGCTGCTTCTGTCCGACCGAAAGCGTCGAGCCGCGCTCGGTGACCACCGTCGCGTAGTCGTCGGGCAGACGGTCGATGAACTTGTCAGCGTTGACGAACCGCGCCGCCGCGCGCACCTGTTCGTCGCTGATCGATGACTCGTTCAGCCGGATGTTCGACGCGATCGTGCCGGCGAAGATGAACGGGTCCTGCAGGACGACGCCGACGTGGCGGCGGACGTCCGCCTGCCGCATGTCGCGCAGATCCACGCCGTCCAGGAGGATGCGTCCCTTCTGCACGTCGTAGAAGCGTGAGATGAGGCTGATGATCGAGGTCTTGCCCGCCCCGGTCGCGCCGACGATGGCGACGCTCTCGCCCGCACTGATGGTGAGGTCCACATCACGGAGCACCCAGTCGCCCTCGTTGTAGGCAAACGAGACGCTGTCGAAGCGTATCTCGCCGCGCACGTGTGGAAGCTCGACCGGGCTCGGCGGGTCGACGATCGTCGCCTTCGTGTCGAGCAAGGTGAAGACACGCTCGGACGAGGCCATCGCCGCCTGCATGATGTTGTACTTCTCGGATAGGTCGAGGATCGGCTGGAAGAACTGGTTGAGCAGCTGCCAGAACGCCACGAGCGTTCCGAGGCTCAGCTCGTTCTGCTGGATCCAGTAAGCCCCGACCACGAAGAGCGCGGCGGACGTCGCCGCGCGGGTGAAGTTCACCGTCGGCTGGAACACGCTCATGGCGCGCACCTGGCCCTGGTTCGCCGCGAGCAGGTCTCGATTCAGCACCTCGAACTGATCGAAGGTCTGCTTCTCGCGCGTGAAGAGCTGCACGATCGCCATGCCGGACAGCGTCTCGTTGAGATAGACATTGACGCGCGCCAGGCGGATACGGATGGAGCGGAACGAGTCGCGCATCATGCCGCGGAAGTAAGCGGTGATCGCGGCCAGGATCGGAAGCGAGACGAACGTGAGCAGCGCAAGGCGCCAGTCGAGCAGGAGCATCACGATCGAGATCATCACGAGCATCGCGACGTCGCCGAAGATCGACACGACGCCGCGCGTGACCATTTCGGTCAACGCGTCGATGTCGTTCGTGATGCGCGTCATGAGCCGGCCGACCGGATTGCGGTCGAAGAACGAGAGCGACAGGTATTGCAGATGGCCGAACAGCTCGAGCCGCAGGTCGTACATCGCGCGCTGCCCCACCCACGTCGTGAGGAGGGTTTGTCCGAAGCGCAGTACCGCGCCCGCCGTAAGCACCAACAGATACAAGGCGCCGAGCGCCGCGAGGCGGGCGAAGGCCTCGTCGCGGCCGAGCTCACCGTTGACGGCGGGGATCACCGCCGTGTCGACGATGTACTTAGCAATGATCGGCGGAGCGACCTGCGCCAGCGACATGGCGAGGAGCAGACCGAGCGCGACGATCACCCAGACCTTGTACGGAGCGAGGTATCCGATGAGGCGCCGCGTCAGCCGGGCGTCGTACGCCTTCCCAAGGACCTCGTCCTCGTGCACGAATCCGCCGCCGCCGTGTCCGTGACCCATCTAGTCCTGCCCCAGCTCTTCCATGCGGGTCCGCGGCCGCTGGAAACGGCCGCTGTCGTCGGCCGTCGCGCGAATGCGCTTCTCGTGCTCCTGCTGCTCTTCGTCGACCTCGAGCTCCTCCTCGAGAAGCTGGCGGCGGTACATGCTCGCGTAGAGGCCGCCACGCTCGAGGAGCCCTTGGTGCGTGCCACGCTCGGCGATGCGGCCCTCGGCGAGGACCAGGATCTCGTCGGCATCCTTCACCGTTGAGATCCGGTGCGCGACGACGATGCTCGTGCGCTCGCGCATGACGCCGCGCAGCCTCTTGAGGATCTCGGCCTCGGTGTAGGTGTCGACGGCCGAGAGCGCGTCGTCGAGGATCAGGATCCGCGGATCTTTGGCGACGGCCCGCGCGATACCGGTCCGCTGCTTCTGCCCGCCGGAGAGCGTGACGCCACGCTCGCCGATCATCGTGTCGTAGCGCGCCGGGAAGTCGGCGACGTCCTTCCCGAGCTGTGAGACCTCACCCGCCCACTCGAGCTCCGACGCGGTGAGGGGACGGTCGGTGCCGAAGCCGACATTGTCGCGCAGCGGGACCGAGAACAGGAACGTCTCCTGCGGCACGTAGCCGACGGCCCGTCGCAGCGCGGCAAGTGGATAGCGCTTCACGTCGATCCCATCCATGAGGATCTCGCCCTGCTGCGCGTCAAAGAGGCGCGGTATGAGGTTGACCAGCGTGCTCTTGCCCGAGCCGGTCGGACCGACGATCGCGAGCGAGCCGCCTGCGGGCACCGAGAACGAGATGTCGCGCAGGACGATCGTCTGTCCATAGGCGAACGACACGCCGCGCATCTCGACCGCGCCCTTGATGGGCGTGTCGATGACATCGATGTGATCGGCGACCGCTGCACGCGCGTCGTACACGGCCTGCAGTCGACTGAGAGAGGCCCAGCCCTGTTGGACAAGGTTGACCACCTCGCCGAGCGCGATCATCGGCCATGAGATGAGCTGCAGGTACGCGATCATCTGCACCAACTGTCCGATCGTGAGTCGCCCGTCGATCGCGTCCTGTCCGCCGATGTACAGGATGGCGAGCACCGCTCCTCCGAGTATGAAACCCATCAGCGGCCACAGCAGCCCGTTCCACTTCGCGAGCGCGACGGCTTTGTCGAGGTAGATGCGGTTCACGGCGGCGAACGAGCGGATCTCGGGCTGCTCCTGCGAGAACGCCTTGACCACGCGGATCCCGGAAAAGTTCTCCTGCGCTTTGGCCGAGAGATCGCCGAACTGCGACTGGAGCTGCTCGAAGTGCCGGTTCACCCGACGTCCGACGACCCAGAACGTGTACGACGAGATGGGTGTGAGGATGAGCGCGACCAGGGCGAGCTTGGTGTCGACGCTGAACATGGACACGAAGGTGAAGATGAGCGTCAGGAGCGTGTTGGTCAGCATCAGGATGCCGAAGCCGATCATCTGACGGACCGCCTGCAGATCGTTCGTGAGGCGTGCCATGAGGTCGCCTATCCGCTGGTGCTGGAAGTACGCAAGGTGCATCGTCTGGAGATGCGCGAGGAGATCGTTGCGCATGCTGTACTCGATGCGACGGGAGGCATCGAGGATCCGCCACCGCCCGAGCCCGCGTAGTGCGCTTTCGATGGCCGCCAGGGCGACCATCAGCACGGCAAGGCGCAGCACAGAGTCCAGCTCGGCACCCTGCGTCAGCGCATCGACGATCCGCCCGATGAGCAGCGGTCCGAGCACCGCGGCGAACGCGGACAGACCAACGACGACGACCCCGAGGGCGATCCGGACCTTGTGCTGTCCGAGATAGTGAAGAAACGTGGCGCGCGATGACGTCACTGAGGAGTCGAGTTTAACCGCACCTTACGACCTCCGAGCCACACACCGAACACAACGAGCGCCGCGAGAACGAAGACCGGCGCGACCCCCCACACGTCCGCGATCGGCCCAACGAAGATGAGCGGCAGGAAGCTGAAGATCGACACCAGGACGTTGAGCACTCCGAAGACTCGACCACGGATGTCATCGCGCAGCTGCTCCTGCAGAAGTGTCATGGCGGGCACGGTGATGAACGCGTACGCGACGCCGAAGAAGAACGCGGTCACGCTGACCAGGCCGACGAAGAATGGAAGCACCTCACCGAGCACGCCCCCGAGGCGAGACGAGAAGATCTCGGACAACGGCCGCGCCCCTGCCAGCACCAGGAGGGCGAGGCCGACGACGAGGAGGCCGGTCCCGACCGCGTTCGCCCGGGTCATTCGGGTACCGATCGCGTTGATCAGTCCGAGCCCGAGCACCACCCCGACACCGGCCGGCGCGACGAGCACCACGACGTTCCGCTCGTTCAGCTTCAGCACCTCGCGGACGAAGCCCGGCGCGAGCGCACCGGCCACCGCGATGAGCGTGTACGTGAGCGCGATGTACACCATCGACCACGTGAGCAACGGTGTCGCCCGGAGGTAGTGGAACGCCTCCGAGATCCCCTGGCGTGTCTCCGTGACCGCACGCGCAGCGAGCTCCGCACTGATGAGGTGGGCCGCCTTCTGCGGCGGAGGTGATGGCGGAAGCGTTGCGCACAGCAGCGACGAGATCCCGAACATCGCCGCGATGACGCTCCAGAGGAACTCGAATCCGTACAGGCTCACCGCGATCGGCGCGAGGATGATGAACCCCAGCAGGAACGATCCATTGAACGTGAACGTGAAGAGCGAATTCGCGACTAGCAGATCGCGCTTGCGCACGATCCCCGGGATCGTCGCTGACTCAGCGGGCACGAAGAAGATCGTCACGGCCGCGACGAGGAAGTTGACGACGTAGATCGTGGTGAGGCTTTCGCCGACGAAGAGGAGCGGCAGGACGGCCACGCCGCGGAGCGCGTTCGTGATGACGAGCACGAAGCGCCGGTCGGTGCGATCCACAAGCACGCCGGCGCCGATGCCGAACAGGACGGCCGGGATCACCGCAAGAAGGATGAGGAACGACGAGGACGTATTCGAGTGCGTGATCTCGGCGACGAGGATGATGAGGGCGGAGGTGACCGCGTTCGCGGCCGTCTGCGACAGGATCTGCGCCCCCCACACAGCGAGGAACGCGCGATTGCGGAGGAGCCCGACATGGACGGCCTCCTGGACCTCGGCCAAGGGTCGGGCTTAGTCCGTCGGGGCCAGAGGCCCGCGCGAGACGAACCTCTTGATGTCGCGCTCGATCGACGCACGCGCCACGAGCACGCGGTGCTCGCAAGTGGTGCAGCGCACGCCGATGTCCGCTCCCAGCCGGACGATGCGCCACGTGTCGCCGCCGCAGGGATGCGGCTTGCGGAGCGTCACGACGTCGTCGAGGTAAAGCGGAAGCGGTCCTTTCGCCTTCACGGGCACGGTCATTCGCGCGAGTCTAGGGCGCCCGATTTATCGGAGCGGTGTCGCCAGCGCCGGCATTTCCAGCGCCGACTCTCGGCTCACGACGAACCGGGTGCTCTTATAGATGAGCTCGAACTGCCCGATGATCCCGCCGGTCCGTGTCATCGCGATGTACATGACCTCCGGCGAGCCGATCGCGCGCACCTGCCACGGACCACGGACCGCGACCGAGTCGACCGAGAGCCCGCGGTCCGCGGTTGCGCCGAAGTAGCTCCGCGGCCCGACCCGTGCAGTGTTGACCGCTATCGCCTCCGCGCCAGCGTTGCGCAGCTCGTTGACCAGATCCGAGAGAGCGCGCTCGTCGAACGATCCTTCGATGCGCACCGTGATCCCGGTTCCGCTCGCGGCGCTCATGCCGGCGAATACGCGGAGCTGGCTGAGCTGCCGCTCGCCCTCGGTGAGCGATCCCCTTCCGCTCGAGATCGCGTCGCGCGCCGTCTCGGTGCGGTGACGGAGGTCGAGGCTCTCTTCGCGGATCGCGTTGTTGCGCTCCGAGAGATTCGCGATGAGCGTCGTGAGCGAAGCCGGTGTCTCGAGCTGGAGGCTGCGCGAGAACACCTCCTGCGCTTGGATCTGCGTGACCGCGAGCACGCCCAGAAATAGAGCGACGATCGTGACGGCGATGACGCCCGCGTTCGACCTCATCTGGGTGTCGCGTACCGGACGTTGAGCGCTCCCCGGTACGGAGGCACATGCAGGTTGCTCGCGCGGCTGACACGGAAGCCAAGACCGTAGACGTCGCGGCGCTGCTTGATATCTCGGAGCTGCGTCGGATCGTCGTACGTCGCGAGCAGCTCGTTCTGCGGACCGATGACGAGAACGTTGAACGGCGGCGACATGAGCGTGCCATTCACCATGATCGTGGAGCCGACGCAGTAGATGCTCGAGGACCCGACGATGCGCTCGTCGTTGATCGAGATGGCGGTGGCGCCGCCGCGCCAGGCCTGATTGACGATGTCCGTGAGGTCGGTGTTGTGACAGATGGATTTCTCGATGTCCTTCGCCGCGGACGCGCCGCGTGCGTCGTCCAGGAAAATGATGACGCCGTCGCCGGTGCGCGCGTTCAGCCCGGCGACCGTCTTCAGCTCCTCGATGCGAGCCTGCAGCTGCTTGGCGGCGTCGCTTTGCGTGGACGCACTGGCCTGGATCTGATCGAGCTCGGCGCGTAACCCCGCCAGCTGCAGCTTCAGCGTGTCCTGCTCCTTCTGCAGCGTCTTGGCCGCATCGAGCAGAGGTGTGTTGTAGCGGATGGTCAGCTCGTTGCGGTCCGATTGGGTCCGCCACTGAACGCTGACCAGCAGTCCAAAGAGCACCGCCGGAACCAGCAGCACCAGGGAGTGGCTGAGGCGGGTCCGCTCGGGGGACGTCGTTGCCGTCACATGAAAAGTGTCACACACCTATCAGCGCCCGCCGGCCCCAGGTCGGTCCCCCACGGGGGTGATGGCAGGTACGGGCCGGTACCGCCAGATTTCATACGGGGTGTTGGGATGAATGTGATCGCTTTGCGCACCGAGCGTCAGTCCGCCACGTCGGACGAATGCTCCATGTGCAACGCGCCGCACCCCAAGAGCGACGAGCCCGTGAGCCCTGTCAAACAGCGCAACGACCTGCTTCCCTGGTCAGTCGTCGTGACCGCCGCGGCGGTCATCACGCTGATGGGTGCGGGTCCGGAGCGCTGGTTCGGCGTAGGCGCGGTGAGCGGACTCCTCGCTGGAATGGCGTGCGCGTGGGTCAGCTTCCAGGCCGCTCGCCGGATGCGCGGCGCAGCACACGTCCGGGAGCTGACCTCACTTTCGGAAGAGGCCGACATCCGGGTGAGCAGCGTTATCAAGCAGTTCGAGTGGGCGGTCAGCGACGTCGTGAAGCTCAAGCGCGACGCCGAGCGAGCGCAGGGAGCGGCAGATGCCCTTATGGAGCGGTCCCGCGAGCGCGAGCGCTACGTGAAGAAGCTGGAGAAACAGATCTTCGAGCTGCGCGATCAAGTGGCCCACCACCCGCAGGCCGTCTCGAACGCACCGGAGAACCTGTTCGACGGACCGGACCGCAGCCACGTTCCGTTCCGCTGGGCACTCCACATCGATGGCGCCAAAGCCACCCTCGAGCTCGAGACCGGCGTGACGCTGGATCGGCCCTCGCGCGTGCGGATCGTCGACCGTGACGGCCAGGTCACCGCGGTAAGCGGTGTCCCGGTCCTGTTGGCCGACGGCGGATACGGCTTCACCGTCGAGGAGCCGCCGATCGATCTCGTGACCGACCTCGACGCGCGACGCGAGCCGAACTACCTCATCGAGGCGCTCGTGCAATACGAATGGAAGCCGACGCGCCTGGAGGACTCGGGTCGCCGGACCCGCATCGTCGCCGACAACCAGGGCCGCTTCTACCGCGTGGCTGACGCCGCCGACGCGGCCCAGGTCTTCGCCTCAGAGCCACGCCGCGCGAACCTCAACTGACCAGGATTTTCCACCCCCTCCCAAGCGCGTTGTGCCAGCGATGGCTAACGCGCGCCCGCTGCGTGCGGAGGGGCTGGCCGGAATCGAACCGGCGACGCCCGCCTTAGGACGGCGGCGCTCTATCCACTGAGCTACAGCCCCAAGCGGCTGCGCCGCTTGGGGATGCTGCACCTTCGACGAGTGAGCGTGAGCGAGCGAGGAGAGTGGTGCAGACACAGCCCCGGATGCGGCGAACCTAACTCGTGATGACCAAAGCGTAACGAGTAGCGGGAACTTCCATGACACACTGAGGTCACCGCGCAAACGAGGTACGTCATTAATCCATCCTTCGTCTGGATCACAGCCCGTGATGGGAGCGTCCACGCCACTCGCCCACCGATCATCGCCGACGGACAGGTGATGCTCTGCGGGAATTCTTACGACCGCCGCGACCTCCGGATCAGGATCCAGGCGGCCGTCGGTCTGGCCCCAGCCGGCGCATGCGTTCCGTGTGGTGAGCTCGTCGCCGCGGCGTTGGGAGAGACGGAACTGCCGGCCCGCGCCGAGCGCGAACGAAAGCCGCCGTTGTGGCCGTGACGCAGATGGCCGACGAGGAGGCGACTCGCATTCTTAACGCCTTCCAGCGTGACGCGCGCGCGATGCTCGAATACTTGCTGCCGGTGCTCCGACAGCGCGGCCTCTATCCGGAGGCGTTGGTGGATGGTTGGGGTGATTCGCGCGGCGGCCGCGGCACCGCGTCGACCGTGGTTCTCGCCTCGCCCAAATGGCTGAAACCGACCGATAAGACGAAGCAGCTCGCGCGAGTCCGCCTTCAACTGAGCGAGTCAAACAAATGGGCGGTCGTCGTTTCTGTCGTCGCTCAGCCCGATCAGCTGCATGCGTGGCCGCCAACCGACGAGAGCACGTGGTGGACCGAGCTACGCGAGCTGATCCGCGAACAGATCATGGAATACCACGACACGAAGGCGGAGCGCCCCGAGGTCACTTAGCCGTACGCGGCGCTCGCAGAGTGCCTCGTGTCGGGGTGGAGAGATTTGAACTCTCGGCCTTTGCGTCCCGAACGCAACGCGCTACCAAGCTGCGCTACACCCCGTCGTGGACAAGGAAAAGTATAGGTTCGGAGTCGTTCGTTCGCCGCGACCGGTTTCCCCAAGTCGATCGCGAATGATTTGTCGTCGGACATCGAAACTTAGTGCAGTGAACTCCCCGCGAACCGATCGAGCAGCTCGCGCACGGTGACGTGCCCGTATCGGCTACCGAGCTCCTTCTCCGCGGCGGCCCAGAGGATCTTCATCGGGCGCGGTGCGCCCGCTGGGATGTCGCGAAGGCTTAGATGCGCGTAACGCTGGATCTCAGGTACCGCGCGCAGGCTCGCGGCCAGCTGTGCCGCCGATCGTTCGAGCGGATCGATCGGCTCGTCAGGCTCGACCGGCTCAACCGCGCTCGCGCTCTGCGGCGGCATTCCGGCAGGTGGACGTGGCGTCTGTGCCGACGGCGGTTTTGGCGGGGCTTTTGCGGGTTCGGATCCGTCGCCATCGTCGCCACCGCCGTTGCCCTTCGTCGTGAAGCCACCGGTACGCATCGCGGCACCGATGAGCGTCGGAACGTCGATCCCCGTCAAACTCTTGATCACCGTCCCTGACTCGGCTACCACTCGCGTGGCATTGCGCACGACCTCGGACGCTCCGTCGGTGCTCATCACGGTGAGCGTGTCGATGTGCTTCATCGGCTCGGCTGCCGCGCGGACGATCTCCGGCAGCGCGGCGAGCACGGTCTGGATGATCGCGGCCTCGTTGAACTGTTTGTAGGCATCCGCGCGCATCGCGAGCGCCTTCGCCTCGGCCTCACCCTTTGTCAGGACGACTGCGGCCTCGGCGGCGCCCTGCAGCCGCTCTGCTTCCGCGCCGGCCTCGGCTTGCGCGATCCGCGCGCGCTTCTCGCCCTCGGCACGCTGGATCACGGCCTGCGCTTGCGCGGCGGCCGGCTTGACCGTCGTCGAGAGCAGCTCCATCTCCACACGCTTCGCCTCGAGCTCCGCGAGCTGCGTCTGCTTCGCGACGACCTGCTGTGTCGCTTCGGCCTGAGCGAGTGGTCCCGCTTGCGCCGCGCGCGCTTCGGCGGCCGCCGTCTGCACCTGCGCCTCGGCTCGCTTGAGCGCGACGTCCCGCTGCGCTTGGATCTTGATCCCCTCGGCCTCCGCCTCGCGCACGGACGCGAGCTGGTCGGCCGCAGCCTTGGCCATGCGTGCGTCCTTCTCGACCACGGCGAGCTTCTGCTGACCGAGCAGCTCGACGTATCCCGATTCGTCGTTGATGGACTGGATCGTGAACGCGTCGATCTGCAGGCCGCTCGACGCGAGATCGCCCTTGGCGGCGTCCTGCACCTCTTGCTGGAGCTTCTGGCGGTCCATGATGAGCTCCTCGATCGTCAACCGGCCCACGATCGACCGCAGGCTCCCCTCAAGCACGTTCTTCACGATCGAGTCGACGTGCTCGTCCCTCGCGTCGAGAAAGCGCTCCGCGGCGTTACGCAGCGACTCGACGTCGCGGCCGATCTTGAACGTCGCAACGCCCTGCACGTTCACCTTGATGCCCTGACTCGTGACCGCGTCGGCGAGCCTGACTTCGATCTGTCGGACCGTCAGCTTCAAACGGCCGACCTTGTGGACGAGCGGCAGCACGAACGTGCCGCCGCCCACAACGACCTTCACGCCCTTGTCGTCAACAGCCGCGACGAGCTTGCCTCTCTCGTCGCGCACTTTCGCCCCTCGCGAGCCCGCGACGACGAGCGCCTCGTTCGCGTTCGCCACCCGATACCGGCTCGCTACGTAGAAGATGAGCAGCGCGACGACGATGACCGTGACGAGAACCAGGATCGGCCCCGTACCGGTGAAGCCAAGCAGATCAAGCATTGCGAACTCCTCCCTGTGCCCCGCCCAGCGGCTCGACGACGAGGTTGCCACCTGCGACAGAAACGATGCGCACGGCCGATCCCGACGCGACGTCCGCGTCGGCGGTCGCGGTCAGGTTGTGGGAAGCGCCGGCGTAGCTCACGAAGACGCTGCCGAAGCGCCGGGCCGGGATCGGCACGTTCACGCGTGCCGTCTGGCCCACGAGGTCGCCCAGGCTAAAGGCGGGCGCCGACTCCGAGCGCTTCAGGACGCTGAACATGCCGAAGACGAGCGCGAAGCCCACAGCCCCCGCGACGGCGCCGAGCAGCGAGGCTCGGCCGTTGTCGAGACCCAGCACTTGCGTGCCGATGAGTCCACCGACGCCGAACATCGCCACGAAACCCAGCAGCGGGGGCATGAGCGTCACGCCGCCGATGTCGAAGCCGATATGGAGCGCGTCGAAGATGCCACCGACGATGTCGTCGAGCAGGACCGTAACGAGGAGGAGGCCTCCGCCCAGTACGGTGCAGAACAGGAAGATCGCGTTTGCCAGATCCAGCTCGAACAGCATCGGTGCTCCCCTCCCCGCCGGATTGTCGTCCACATCGCGCGACACGGCTAGTCTGCCGACCCATGGTCCCGGACTGGCTGCTGGACGTCGGCATCGCGCCGGAGGCCGCGCTCGCCCGGCTCGAGGCGGCGATCAATCGGCGACCCAAACGCGCGTTCGGCGTGCTGAAGACCGAGAACGAATTCATTGGAGCGATCGCGCAGGACCGGTTCGAAGTCTGGGAGCGGCGTCAGCGCGCGGTGCACGCGGTTGGGCTGGCGCGACCCAAGCGTGGTGGCACGCGGATTGAGGCGCGGTTCGTCATTCCGCCCCTGACGCGCGGCATGCTGGTCGCGTTCTTCGTCCTGTACGTCGTCGTGGTGGTCGGAATTGCGTCGCAACCGCCCGAACCCGGGCTCTCCACGGAGGAGCTCGTGATCGCGGCGAGCGGCGCTGCAGTGACGGGCGGGCTCTTCTATGGGGCGGCGCGCCGTCAGCGAGCCGACCTCGCGGGTTTCCTGGAGACGGTATTCAAGGAACGCCGGCACCCCTAGCGCGGATGCGCGATCACCGCGCGCCGTAGATCAGGTTCGGCAACCATGTCGCAAGGCCCGGGAACACATAGAGCAGCACCATCGCCAGGATCTGCAAGAAGATGTACGGATACATGCCCTTGAAGATCTGATTCAGCAGGATGCCCTTGGGCGCGACGTTCATCAGGTAATACGCGGACATCGCGACCGGTGGCGACAGGAACGCGGTCTGCATGTTCAGCGCAGCGAGAACGCCGAACCACACGAGATCCACGCCATTGGCCTGCAGGAGTGGCAGGAACAGCGGCAGGAAGATGATCGTGATCTCCGTCCACTCGAGCGGCCAGCCGAGTAGGAAGATGACGATCTGGACGAGTATCACGAACTGGATCGTGTTGAGCCCGAGGCCTTCAAGGAACTCCCCGACGACTGCGGCGCCGCCCAGGCGCGCGAAGACCGCCGCGAAGATCGAAGACCCGACCAGCAGCCATCCGACCATCGCGGACGCGCGCAGCGTAAGGAAGACCGACTCCCTCAGCATCGACAGCGTCAGCCTTCGATGCCCAGCAGCGAGCAACAGCCCCCCGAGCGATCCGAGCGCCGCAGCCTCAGTGGGGGTCGCGATGCCGAAGAAGATCGCGCCGAGCACAAAGAGGATCAATGTCAGGATCGGAAGCAGGCCGGTGATGAGCATCTTGATGATCAGTCCCATCGGGACCGTGCGCTCCTCGATCGGGAGAGGCGGGGCGATCGACGGATTGCGCCACGCTCGGAAGATGATGTAGACGAGGTAGAAGCCCACCAGGATGAGCCCGGGAATGAACGCCGCGGCGTACAGGCGCGGAACGGAAACGCCGGCGATGAAGCCATAGAGGATGAGGAGCACGCTGGGCGGGATCAGGATCCCGAGCGTTCCGGCCGCAACGATGACGCCGCTCCCGAAGGACACGTTGTAGCCACGACGCATCATCGCCGGCAGGGCCAGGAGGCCGAGCAGGGTCACCGAGGCGCCGACGATCCCCGTCGCCGTCGCGAAGAGCGCGCCCGTGAGGAGCGTCGCGATCGCCAGCGCGCCGGGCAGTCCGCCCATCAGGAGCTGGACGCTCCTGAAGAGCTTGTCGACGATGCCGGCGCGCTCGACCAGGTATCCCATGAACAGGAACAGCGGGATGGACACGAGTACGTCGTTCTGCATCACGAAGAACGTCCGCTGGACGACCAGGTCGAACACGACGAAGCCGATCCCGAGGAAGCCGAACGTCACGCCCAGTGCCATGAGCGTGAACGCGGTCGGAAAGCCGATGAGGATCGCCACGACCATGAGCGCGAGCATCGCGATGCCGAGCGCTTCGGGGCTCAAACCTCGGCCTGCTTCGCCAGCACCGTTTCGGTCTCTTCGACGTCATGCAGCCGCGGGGGCCACACGCCGGTGCGGAGAGCGAGGTATGCACGCACCGTCTCCGCGACGCCCTGGATGACCATAAGCGTGGCGGCGATCGGGATGATCGTCTTGAGCGGATAGATCGGCGGCGCCGCGGCCGAGGTGAACGATCGCTCTCCGATCGCCCAGGACGCCGCCGCCCACTGCGCGCCGACCGAGATGAGGGCGATCATCCCTGGAAAGAAGGCGATCAGATAGAGCACGAGGTCGATGGACGCCTGCACCTTCACCGGCCACAGCCGATAGAAAACGTCGCCACGGACGTGTTGGCCGCGAGAGAGCGCGTACGCGCCTCCGAGCATGAAGAAGATGCCGTACAGGTAGTACGACATGTCGTACGAGTAGTTGTAGGTGAACCAGATCGCGCGGATCGGGTCTCCGAGCGGCTGGCTCAGATACCGCATCGTGATGTCGTACGCGACGAGCAAGGTCATCAGCAGGACGACCCACGCCGTGATCTTGCCGCTCCACATGCTTATGCGATCGATCGAGAACAGGAAACGCTGCACCCACTACTCCCAAAGTGATCACGTGCCACCTGATTGCGGTGAAACCAGTCACGGGGCCCTCGGTCGCCCGAGAGCCCCGTGAGGATAGAGCCTTAGCCCGCGGCTACGTCTTGAAGAACGCCTTGTAGGAGACCGGGTCCGGCGTCGGGATGTTGATGTCATCTGCCCACTTGAAGATCCGCTGCGCCCACGCTTTCTGGGAGTCGAGGATCGCGACGAAGTCCGGATTGCTCTTGGACTCGTCCGCGACGACTGTGTCCCAGGCTTTGAGCTGTGCCTCGAGGACCGATGTCGGGGTCTTGAAGACCCTGACGCCCTTGCCGGCGAGGGCCGCATAGTCCTTGGAGTTCTTGTCCATGAACTTCCACTCGCCGTTCGCGGACTCCGCCCAGGCGGCGTACTTCATGATCGCCTTGAGGTCCGCCGGCATCGCGTCGTACTTCGTCTTGTTGAGTGAGATCTCGAGGATCTCGCTGGGCTGGTGGTACGAGCGCGCCATCAGCACCTTGCGCACGTCCGGCAGGCCGTAGACGGTGTCAGACGTGGTGTTGTTGAACTCGGCCGCGTCGATGACGCTCCGGTCGAGCGACGATGCGACCTCTGCGCCGGCGACGGAGACGACGCTCGCCCCGAGTCCCTGGTAGATACCGGTCGCGAGGCCGACCGTGCGGAACTTCATGCCCTTGAAGTCGTCCGGCCCCTTGATCTCGTTCTTGAACCAGCCGAGCGGCTGATTCTGCATCGGCATGTGGAAGAGCGAGACGACGTTGAGCTTCAGCTTCGTCTGCACGAGCTTCTCGTACAGCGCCTGGCCGCCGCCGTAGTAGTACCAGGCGAGCCACATCTGGCCGCTCATGCCCATCATCGGGCCGGTGCCCATGAGGCTCACCGCGTGGTCCTTGCCGTAGTAGTAGGCGGGAACGTGGTGCGCGCCGTCGAGCGTTCCCGAGTGGACCGCGTCGATGGCGCCGGCGATGTTCGTGACGGCGTTCACCGGCAGCGCGTCGATCTTGATGCGCCCGGCGGACATCTCCTCGACGAATGCTTTCCAGTCGAGGAACAGCTCCTGGAAGATGTCGTTGCCGGCCCAGCCGGACTGGACCTTCCATGTGATCGTCTCGGCCCGCGCGATGATCGTCGGCGCGGCCGATGTTCCGGCGCCGGTCCCGGCCGCCGTCGGCGACGCGGATGGCGCATTCGAGGACAGGCACGACGTGACGAATGCCGCGAGACCTGAAAGCGATCCGTACTTGAGGAACCCACGGCGCGAGAACTTCGAAAGAAGACTCACTATGTTGTCCACCTCCTAGCGATTGCCGACCAGCGACCCCATTCGATTCCCGTCTGTTTCACCTGTCAAGTCGCCCCTTTCGTCAGGCGCGAATCCCGGTGTGACCGCTCACTCCCTATACGTCGCCGAAGGCGAAAGGGGTCACGGGAAAGAGGCCCGTAGGCGCCTCTTCTAGCGAAACGATGTCGCGATGCGGAGCGCGTCGTCGCGGTTCACCTGCGCTTCGAGGCGGAACGTAACGCCGCCCTGCTCCCAGAGGAGCGTGTTGCCCGCGAGGCGCAGCGTCTCCGGTGAGGGGTTGCCGGCCGAGTCGCGATAGAAGAACTGATGCGGCGTGCCCTCGAGCCAGTATCCCCTGCCCCCATTGACGGTCACCTCGTCGATGCGCGTGCCAGGTACGAGGACCTTGGCGAACAGCGACTCGTCGATCCGTCCGCGGAACACGACGACGACCGCACTGACCCCCGCCTCACGCGACACCGGGATGTCCACGCGGCTCAAATAGACAAGCGTCACGCGATCGCCGGCCTGGGTCTGGTCTATGTACACCTGATCTGGAGCACCAAGACGCACGTCGGCGGGCGCGCGCACGAACGGCGCCCGGCTCCTCGCCTCCTCGAGACTCACGCGCTGGCCGGGAAACGGCACCGCGGGAGACGCGAGGGGCGCAGACGGCGTCGCGGACGTCCGGAAGATGTCGACGCCGCGAAGACGCAGGAACTCATCGGCCGCCGCGCGCACACCCGGAACGGCGGCGAGGCTCACGAACACGATGAGCACGAGCGTCGCAAGCGCCGGGCCGAATGCGTAACGCGGCGAGCGCATCACATCCCACCAGTGGCCCGCCGCGCGCGGCTCGCGCAATCGCGCGCGCACCGCATCGCCGAGACGCGTCGGCTGCGGATAAGCCAGCCGCTCGCCGAGATCTGTGAGCGTGGCTTCGAGCTCGTGCTCGCGCATCGGCTCACGCGTCATGCAGCTGGCCGCCTTCCATCACCGTACGCAGCCGGGCGATCGCTCGCGATAGTCGCGACTTCACGGTACCGCGTGCCACGCCGAGCGCTTCGGCCATCTCGATCTCGGAGAGATCGAAGAAGTAGCGGTACGCGATCACGAGCCGGTCCTCCTCGCGCATCTTCCGGAGCGCGTCGAGCACGAGCTCGCGTCGCTCGCGAGCGAGGGCCGACGCCTCGGGTGACAGGGCCGTGTCGCCCGAGGCGCGGTCCTCGACGACGCTGAGACCGACCGTCGGTCGCCGGCCGGCCGCCTTGCGACGGTTGATGGCCTCGTTCGCGACGATCCGGAGCAGCCAGGGGCGGAAGGGAGCGCCCGCGCGGAAGCGGTCGAGCGCGTAGTACGCCTTCACAAAGGCGTCCTGGGCCACGTCCTCGGCATCGGCCGCGGTCCCGGTGATCACGTACGCGGTGCGCGCCGCGATCGCCTGGTAACGCGTCACGAGCTCGGCGTAGGCGTCCTGATCGCCAATTCTCGAACGTTCCACCAGTACGGCATCCTCCGTCGGCCGGCCCTCCACGGAGTCGGTTCTTACCCTCTTTACAGCGCCCACGCCGCTCGGTTCCCCGCCCGGCCCTAGACCTTGACCAGCTCTTGGAGCAGCCGGTAGCGGCCTGCCACGTCCTCAGGCGTGGCGGCCTCGATCCCGTCCACGCTGAAGCTCTCGACCGCGAACGAGGCGCACACCGTGCCGTGCAGGGTCGCCCGGCGCAGGGCGCGGTCGTCGACCGAGCCAGATTCGGCGAGGTGGCCCAGAAAGCCGCCGGCAAAGCTGTCCCCCGCCCCGGTGGGATCGGCTACTTCGTCGAACGGGAAGGCCGGCGACCAGAACGAGAAGGAGCGCGTGAACAACACGGAGCCGTACTCCCCGCGCTTCACGACGACTGCCCGCGGACCCAGGGCGAGGATGTCGCGCGCGGCCTTCGGGACGCTGATCGTGTCGCAGAGCTGGCGGGCCTCCGATTCGTTCACGCTGACGATGTCGACGTGCGAGAGGACTTCCAGCAGCGCATCGCGCTTGTGATCGATCCAGTAGTTCATCGTGTCCAGCGCGATCGCTTTGGGCGCGCGCACGCTGCGCAGCGTCGCGAGCTGGATCTCTGGATCGATGTTCGCGAGGAACACGAACTCGCTGTCGGCGAACTCGGCGGGCACGCGCGGCTTCCAATCGGCGAACACGCCGAGATCGGTGTTGATCGTCTCCGCGGTGTTCATCGCGTAGTCGTACTTGCCGAGCCAACGGAAGGACGTCCCAGGGCGACGCTCGAGACCTGACAGGTCGATGTCGCGCGAGCGCAGCCGCTCGACGTCCTTCTCGAGGAAGTCATCACCGATGACGCCGACGAGCCGCACCGGCGCGTACAGACTCGCGGCGATCGCGAAATACGATGCCGCTCCGCCGAGGACGTTGGTCCGATGCTCGACGGGCGTTTGAACGTCGTCGTATGCGAGCGAGCCGACGACGAGGATGGTCGACATTCAGGAAGCCGGTCCGGCGAGGATTCCGACGAGCGTGTACAGCGCGTAGCTCGCCGCGACGCTTATCGCGAGCCAGTCGACCTGGGTGATCCCCTCCGCCACGGGCGGACCGGGGCGCGAGAGCCAGTACCCGTTGAGGGCGTGCTGCCCGTACATGACGATCGCGGCGCCCGCCGCAAGCTCGATCGCATCGAGCGCAACGAAGATCGGCTCGGTCGAGTAGTGCGTGAAGGTCAGCCACCAGATCCCGGTGCCGAGCGCGCCGGTAAGCGCGTCGACGCCGTGACTGGGATCGACCTTCCGCCGCACCGCGTCGATGAGTGTGAAGTGGCGGAACGCCTGCCAGATCCCGTAGATCGGCACGAAGATGGACAGGGCGTGCGCGAACGGTGCCATGCGTTCGTCTCCGGTCTCGCGCTTGAGCTCGACCCAGGTCAGCCCGAACCAGATCGCGACGTACGCGCCGAACGATAGGACGGTGAGGACACCGACCAGCCAAAGCGGCCGGCGCCGCGGCTGTTGGACGACCTGCGTGCCGTTCAGACCGCGCCGTCGCGGCGGAGCGCCACGATCTCCCCTGTGTCGTAGCCCAGCTCGCGCAGGATCTCATCGGTGTGTTCGCCGAGCTCCGGCGGATGGCGTCGGACCGACGGTGGCGTTCCGGAGAGCCGCACGGGTATGCCCGGCGCTCGCACGCGCCCGGCGGTGGGATGATCGACCTCCGCGACGAGACCGAGGTGCCGCACCACGGGGTCGGTGAACACCTCGTCGAGCGCACTGATCGGTCCCACCGGAACGTTCGCTTCCCGCAACCGTCGTACCACTTCCGCCTTCGTAAGGGCACGCAACCGTCGTTCGATGATCGGGACGATCTCCTTCCGATGCGCGACTCGCTTGGGATTGTCGGTGAAGCGCGCGTCCTCGAGCAGCTCGTCGAGATCGAGTGCGCGGCAGAAGCGCTCGAAGAGCGCGTTGTTCGCGACGCCGACGTTCACATGGCCGTCGCTGGCGCGGAACGTTTGGTAGGGAACGATCGACGCGTGCACGTTCCCCTCCGGCCGTGGGACCGTGCCGTCGGCAAAATACCGCGCAGCCTGTCGCGAGAGCATCGCGATCTGGCCGCCGATCATCGTCGCGTCGATGATCTGCCCCTCCCCGCTCCGCTCACGCGCGTGCAGCGCGGCGGCGATCGCGAATGCCGCGAACATACCCGCGACCATGTCGGCCTGCGGCACACCGACCATCACGGGGTCGCCGCCGGGCTCACCGGTGAGGCTCATGATCCCGCCCATTCCCTGCACGATGAGGTCGTAGGCGGGCCACGCGCGACCCGGGCCGTCCTGGCCGAAGCCGCTGATGTGACAGAGGATGGCCCGCGGATTGATCGCGCGCACCCGTTCATCGGGAAAGCCGAGGCGTCCGAGCGTGCCGGGGCTGAAGTTCTCGACCACGACGTCGCATCGTTCGATGAGACGCTCGAGCACGCGCTTGCCGTCGGCGTTCTTGAGGTCGATGGTCACGCTGCGCTTGTTGCGATTGATGGACAGGTAGTAGGCGGAGATCCCCTTGATGCTCGGCGGCGCCCACTCGCGCGTTTCGTCGCCGGTACCGGGCATCTCGACCTTGATCACATCCGCGCCGTGGTCGCCGAGCATCAGCGTGCAGTAGGGTCCCGCGAGCGCGCGCGTGAGATCGAGCACGCGGATGCCGTCGAGCGCGCCCGCTCCTGATCGGATCACGCGCGGAGAGTACCGTTGAGGCGATGGCGGAGCTGCTTCCGCTCTTTCCGCTGACCACCGTGCTCTTCCCCGAGATGCTGCTGCCGCTGCACATCTTCGAGCCGCGGTACCGGCTCCTGGTGCGGCGCTGCATGGATGAGGACCGCCCGTTCGGTGTGGCGCTGATCCGTTCCGGCCAGGACGTCGGCGCGACCGCCGAGCCGTACGCGATCGGGACCGAGGCGAAGATCATGGCCTTCTCGCCACTCTCCGACGGCCGCTCCTACATCGTCGTGCGCGGCGGCCGCCGCTTCACGGTCGAGGAGGCGGTCCCTGACGTCGAGCCGTACCTCGTGGGACGCGTCCGCTACCTCGACGAGCAGGAGGGCGACGGCGCGTCCGCTCGCGCGGCCGTCGCCGTCGAGGCGTACGGCCAGTACATCGTCGCCGTCATGGCCGTCACCGACGACGCGCGTGGCGATCGCGCCATCGTCGACGAGCTCGCCACCGTCCCGCCGCGCGAGGCGGCATATCGGATCGCGGCCAGCCTGGCCGTCGACGCAAACGAGCGGCAGCGACTGCTCGAGCTCCCCAGCGATGCGGAACGGCTCGAGGCGGAGAAAAACCTGCTCGAGCGTGAAACGACACTGCTTCGCGACCTGCTCGTCCGACTGCGCGCGCACGGTGAGGGCCGGGTGTCGCTGAACTAGCCGAGCCCGTCGGCGAAGCGCACGACGCCGTCGGTGATCGTCGCGCGCACGCGCGCCTCGAGCAGCTCGTCCTCCGAGCACCGCGCGAGATCGCGGTCGACCACGGTCGCATCACACCGCATGCCGACGCGCAGCGAGCCCGACGTACGCTCGGTCGCCATCGCGTAGGCCGGGCCCGCCGAATAGCCGGCGAGCGCCTCTTCGATCGTGAGGCGCTGCTCCGGACGCCACGCCTCGTCGTCCTGCGGGCGACGGCGGGTCACCGCCGCGTGGATCCCGAGGAGCGGATCGATCGGCTCGACCGGCGCGTCCGATCCGAACGCAAGCACGGCCCCGGTGCGGCGCAGCGTTCGCCACGGATACGCACGCGCGACGCGCGCCGCGCCCCAGTACCGATCAGCGAGATCCCGGTCGCTGGTCGCATGGATCGGCTGCATGGACGCGACGATGCCGAGCGCGCCGAAGCGCGCGAGGTCTTCAGCGCGAACGAGCTGCACGTGCTCGATTTTCTGGCGCAGCTGCGGAGCGCTCGATCGGGTCGGCTCGATCGCGTCCAGCGCGACGCGCACGGCACGATCGCCGATGGCGTGGATCGCGACGGCGATGCCCGCGGCGGCCGCGGCCGCGACGTCCTGTGCGAGCTGACCGGGATCGACGGTCAGGATGCCGCGATCGCGGGACCCTTCGTACGGCTCCTCGAGCGCTGCGGTCTGGGAGCCGAGGGCGCCGTCGGTGAAGATCTTGAGGTGGCCGATCCGCAGCCACTCGTCGCCCTGACCAGTGCGCAGACCCTCCTCGAGGGCGTCCTTGAGCCGGGCGTGTGGGATCCCCATGTGAGTGCGCAGCGCGAGCTCGCCCGCGTCGCGCATACGCGCGATCACCGCAATGGGCGAACGTCCCATGAACTGGTCGAGGTCTTCGAGACCGGTGATGCCGCGCCGCCATGCCTCGGTCTGCCCGCGGCGGGCGTCGGCCAGCATCTCATCATCGGTCGGCGGCGGTATGACCCCGTCGGCGAGAGCGTTCGCGTTCTCCTGGAGCACCCCCGTGGCCTCTCCGCGGTCGTCGCGGAAGATCGCGCCGCCCTCCGGCGTCGCGGTGTCGCGCGTGATGCCCGCGCGCGCGATCGCTGCGCTGTTGAGCCACCGCGAGTGGCCGTCGCGGCTGCGCAGCACCGCAGGTCGTCCACCGGACACGCCATCGAGGTCGACGGCCGTCGGCCAGCGTCCCCAGTTGTTCTTGTCGAAGCGGCCGCCGAGGACCCACGCACCCTCCGGCAGCGCGCTCGAGAACTCCGCGATGCGGTCCAGGGCCGCCTCCAGCGTCGTCGTGTCCGCGAGGTCGAGCCGTGACATCTGCTGCGCCCACCACACGAAGTGCACGTGGGCGTCGAACCAGCCAGGGACCATGACCCCGCCGCGAAGGTCGATGGCCTCCGAGCCGCCCGCCTCGCGGCGTAGCTCGTCCCGCCGACCCACCGCGACGACGCGACCGTCTCGAGCGAGGAGCGCTTCTTGACTGGTGCCGTCGCCCACGTGGATGCGACCACCTTCGAACAGGAGCGTGCTCATCCGCGGAATCCGGCCTGGCCGCGGAGCGGGACGAACCGCACCGCGCCGTGACGCTCCTCGCGTCCACGCGCGTCACGCACGAGCAGCTCCTGCAGCTCGAGATCACCGACCGGCGCGACGATGCGGCCAGCCGCCGTCAGCTGCTGCGCCAGTGCCGGATCCATCCGCGGGGTGGCCGCCGTGATGAGGATGCCGTCGTAGGGCGCCTCGGACGGGTAGCCCAGCGACCCATCGGCGTGGACCACGCGCACGTTCCGGTAGCCGAGGCCCTCGAGACGGTCGCGCGCCGCGTCGGCGAGCGCCGCATGTCGCTCGACCGAGATCACCTCACGCACGAGCTCCGCGAGTACCGCGGCCTGGTAACCAGAGCCAGTGCCGACTTCGAGAACGCGGTGCTCGGGACGCGGCGCGAGCAGCTCGCTCATGCGCGCGACCACATAGGGCTGCGAGATGGTCTGGCCCTCCCCGATCGGGAGCGCGTGGTCGCCGTACGCGGCGTCGCGGTCCGCCGACGACACGAATTCCTCGCGCGGCACACGGGCCATCGCGTCGAGCACTCTCCGATCGTGAATGCCGAACCGCTCGAGCTGGCGCAGCATCTCCGTCCGCTGCTGTGCCGTGTCCACCGGCACATGATGCAGCGGAACGTTCATCAACCCTTTTCGATCGGCACTCCGATGAGGCTGCCCCACTCCGTCCACGAGCCGTCGTAGTTGCGGACGCGCTCGTGGCCGAGGAGATAGCGCAGCACGAACCAGGTGTGTGCGCTGCGCTCGCCGATGCGGCAGTACGCGATGGTCTCCGTGCCGCGCGTGAGGTCCTTGCCTTCGTAGATGGTCTTCAGCTCGTCCGCGCGCTTGAAGCGCCCATCCTCGGCGACCGCTGTCGCCCACGGCACGTTCTGCGCGCCCGGGATGTGGCCGCCGCGCTGCGCGCCCTCCTGCGGAAGGTTCTCGGGCGCAAGGAGCTCGCCCGCGTACTCCTTCGGCGACCTCACGTCGATGATCTTCGCGCCGTTGCCGGTGACCTTCTCGAGCACGTAGTCGCGCAATGCGCGGACCGACGCATCGGGGCTCTGTGCGCGGTATTCGCTGCGCTGGAACGAGGGCCGCTCCGTCACGAGGGGGCGCCCTTCGGCGACCCACTTGGCTCGTCCGCCGTTGACCAGCTTCACGTCCTTGTGCCCGTAGTACTTGAGCAGCCAGAAGAACCAAGCGGCGAACCAGTTGTTGTTGTCGCCGTACACGACGATGGTCGTGTCTCTCGTGGCGCCGCTCTTCGAGAGGAACTCCTCGAGCTGCTTCTTGTCGAGGAGATCGCGCACCGGCTGCTGTTGCAGGTCGGTCTTCCAGTTGACTCCGATGGCGCCCGCCGCGTGTCCCTGATCGTAGGACGTCGTGTCGACGTCGACCTCAAAGACGCGGGCGTTCGGGTCCTTGGCATGCTCCGCGAGCCAGTCGGTCTCAACAAGAGTCTCGGGATGCGCGTATTTGGTATCAGCCATGACTTCACCTCCAATGAATGTGCTGAGGCGCTACATGCGGACAGGCGTCCGCGGCCGCGTGCGCGGCCTAGGGACAGGAGCAGTTGGCGAACGCGAGAAGAGGCACGATCCTCACGGTCTAACAGTGCCACTCGGACCGGACAAGGAGGACTGTGCGGAGCGCACGCCGAACGTGGCTATCGTACCCACGACATGCTGGACTTCGAGCAGCTCGCGTTCATCGAGAAGTGGCGCCAGAAGGCGTCGCGCGGCATCGTCGTCGTGCTCGACGGCACACGCGGCGACATCATCGTCACGCTTCGTGTCGGCGAGGGACCGTCACGCGTCGATCTGCGCGGGCAGGACGCGACCGGAGCGGTCCGCAAGCACCGTCTTTCTATCGGCGACCGGATCACGATGGCCATCGAGTACGCGGCCAAGGACGTGCAGCCCGTGGCCAGCGCGATGAAGCCCGGCGCCGTGATCGCGCCCGGGACGACAGTGAGCGGAACGATCAAAGAGACCGGGGAGATCGCGATCGTGGACTGCGGCGTAGATGTCCTGGTCCGCGGCGACACGCTGCCCGGCGTAGCCGAAGGAGACGCGGTCTCGTTCACCATCGCGTCCGAGGGAAAGGCCTACCTCATTCCGACGCGCGGATAGTCGGCCCCGCGCCGCACGGCATCGACCTCAGCCGCACTTCTCCAGCTCGTCCGCGATCTCCTCTTCGTCGGGCACTTCACGCAGCTGATGGATATCGATGTAGCGCACGATCCCCGCGGCGTCGACGACGATGATCGCTCGCTCGGGTCTGCCGATCTCCTCGTTGAAGACCCCGTACTCCTGCGCCACCTTTCCGTGCGGCCAGAAGTCGCTGCAGAGCGGGTACTTCGTCCCACCGAGCGAGTCGACCCAGGCCTTGAGGGTGTAAACGCTGTCGCACGAGATGCCCAGCACCTGGGCACTACCGCCGACGAAACGCTCCTGCAGAGCGTTGAGCGCCGGCGCTTCGCTGTTTCAGGTGTTCGAGAAAGCCCAAGCGAAGAACGCGATCACGACGCGCTGGCCACGCACCTTCGACAGTGTGACCTCACTGCCGTCGTGTGCGCGGAGCGTGAAGTCGGGAGCGGCGTCACCGACCTTTAGCGTTTTCGTCTCGGTCGCGATCTTCGTGCGACCCTTCGGCGCGGCCATCGACCTAGATTAGCCGTTCGCTCTGGATGATCCCTACGTGTTCCTCAGCGAGTTCTAAGGGATCACGGTCACGTAGAGGAAGATGCCCTGATCCTCCATCCACGTGACGGCATCGATGACCGGACGCAGATTGATCGCGTAGAGGCCTGGTGCCGTCGGCGCGCGAACCTGGAACGTGAAGGTGCCGACCGCGCCCGGCGGAACGCTGGCCTCGCCCTGGAACGCCACGCGGTTCGCTGAGGGCCAGCCGACGCCAAGGCCGGCCCACGTCTCGTTATCGCGGTTCACGCCGAGGCGCGCCTCTTGCCCGAGCAGCCCCTTGGTCCAAGTCTGACTACCGGTGTTGAGGAAGCTGATCGACAGCGGACCGCTGACCTGGCCCGCGCGCAGCGTCGGATACGGGGACTGCGTCAGCCAGCGGCTGTGGTAGTTCACGATGGTGACCACAGGCACGACGACGCCCTGGTCCTCGAGCCACGCGACGCCATCGATGACCGGGCGGAGCGGGATCCGCACCAGGCCGCCACTAAATGGCGCCTTGATGACGAAGGTGAACGATGCGATCCCGCCGGGCGGGACGGCGGACTCGGTCTGGACCGCGACGCGGTTCGCGGACGGCCATCCGACGCTCATCCCGAGCGCGCTGAAGCTCGTGTTGTCACCATTGATCCCGAGCGCGACCTGGCTTCCCGCGACGCCCCTCGTCCACGTCTTCGTGCCGGAGTTCCGGAAGCGAAGCGTGACTGCCTGCGTCGCCGCCGGCTGCAGCGCCGGCAGCGCGGTCTGGTCGACCCAGGCCGAGTGCAGGCCGTTGTCCGGCGCTGGCGGGGGTGTGACGCCGCCGCCACCACTGCTGCCGCCGCCGCCAACGATCGTCGCGCCGGTGCTGAAGTCCCACTCGTTCGTCAGCCACCTGCCGGCGACCGTGATGTCGAAGCGGACGTGATAGGTCGTGTTCGTCGCGAGTGGCCGTTGCGGAATGATGGTGTGATAGTCGTACTCGAACATCTGCGGCGCGATGTAGATCGGCACTTGTGCTCCACCGGGTGCGATGAGCTGCGCGCCGCGAAGCACGACCGTCTGGCCGCCGGAGTACACGAACATGATCGGATAGCCGACCGGCTTGGGAGCGCCCGCGGGAAGCGGACTCGGAGACTCGTTGCCGCTCCACGTGGTCGGAATGTTTGTCTGGCCGTGGGCCGGAGAGCGCACGAATTCAACGGACCGAATTCCGAAGTTGTAGGTGATGTTCCCGACGGTCGTGCCGCGGCCGCTGAGGACTGAGTACCCCCAACCCATCGTCGACGCGCTCGGATGCATCATCCCGAGCCGGTGATAGGGCGCATCCCAAAGTTGACTGACGCCCGACAGAGCATTGGAGCCGCCTGTTGCGACCTCGCTCACGAACGACGTCGACCAGCCCATGGCCGCGACGCGATCGCGAGCGGAATAGCCCGTGTAATACGGACGCCCGGCAGTTTCGAAGTGCCCGCTCGTGTTGTTCGCGGAGTTGTAGTTGGCGTGGTTCTGAGCTGCCGCGACCACGCGCGCGTCCGCGGTGAGCAGCGGGGCTCCGATCGCAGACCGCATCTGGTTCGCGAGGACCATCATGTCGTCGGACAGGGCCGCATCGGCGAGCGAAGGCGGTAGGAGCGCAGCGCTCGATACGACGAGCGTCAGGCAGACAAGCAGAGTGCGCACCGCGCGCACGTGAAGAGCCCCATTCATCCCACTTCATTGAACGAGTCCCGGACAAAAGCCGTTATGAGAAACGAGTCCCAGGACCAATGGCTGGGTAGGCGCCGCCCGCCCGCGGCGCACTACCTCAAGAGGGCAGAGTTACTTCTTCTTGGCCTTCTTTGCCTTCTTGGCCTTCTTCTTCGCTGGCATTTGGGTTCACCTCCTTCCCACTGTGCTGTTCGGCAGCTCTAAAAGAGCCGCCGCTGCCTGCCCGCCAGACGTCCCGTCTGGCTGGAGCGAGCGAGCCATTCCTCGAACTCTTTGCGGGGGATCCGCCAGACCCGGCCGACGCGCACCGCCGGGATCCGGGTCGGGTCGGAGTCGTCCACCGCGCCGAGTCGGCGCAGGATCGTCGTGGGGTGCACGCGGAGGCGCCGCGCGACCTCGTCCGTAGTCAGAAACTCGTCGTCCACTGCGGCTCCTGCGTTGGGGTATTGTGTGAGCGTCACCTGCTGCGAAGCATTTTGGCTGCGCGGCCTGCAATGTCAAGCCCCCCTGACGGCCCGCCCGACGACGGCGAGCGCGCGCCGGAGGCGAACCCGGTTCTCGGGCTGGTTGAGCCACCGAGAAGCACCACTCGGATGCGGCAGCGGGATCGATCGCGAGCGTGCCGACCAGGAGGATCACGCGCGGCCGCACGAGCGCGAGCTCGGCTTCGAGCCACGGCGCGCAGAGAGCGACCTCGAGCGGTGACGGGCGACGATCGCCAGCACCGGTCGCCGCCTTGCCGGGAAAGCATTTCGTGACCGATGTGCGATACGGAACGTGTGCCTCATCGACGCCGGCCTGCGCGAGCCAGCGCCGAAGCTCGGCGCCCGCGCGTCCCGAGAACGGCAGACCCGTGGTGAGCTCGACCGCGCCGGGAGCCTGGCCGATGATCATCACGCGATCGCTCGCCTTGCCCGCGACGATCGGGAACGCCGCAGGCAGGTAGCCCGCCTCGACACACTTGGTGCACGCGCGAATGCGCGCATGGAGACGTGCGAGAGCGGGTCGGTCGTCAGCGACCATTGACGGTATCGCTCATGCGTTCTATCATTCGGCAACACGGCGCGGGAATGGAGTCTTCGCATGCCCACGACTTCGCCACCCTGTTCCTCGACCGCGCCGAGCTCGCGTGGGCGGCTGGCTTCTTCGACGGCGAAGGCAGCACCATCGCGCGAACCGATTCCGCTCGGCCCGGCTATTACCAGCTGAACATCACCGTTCCGCAAGCTTGCCATGGAGGCGTCCCACCTCTCTTGCAGCGATTCCAGCGAGCGATGCTCGGGATGGGTCGCATCACAGGCCCTAGTGATAAAGACCTCTACATGCTGCGCTTCAACGCGCGCGAGGAGGCCAGTCTCGTCCTTCGGCTGCTTTGGCCCGATCTCGGCGAAGTAAAACGCGCGCAGGCGACGAGCGCGCTGGCCCTTGTGACGCACAACGACAGTGACCGGACGCGTCGGCGGCCTCGGAAGCTTGCGCCGCACGCTCCTCACGTCACCGAACGTAGCCCTAGGGAAATCGAGCTCGCGTGGGCTGCCGGCTTTCTCGACGCCGAAGGCTGCTTCGGTCTCAATCGAGGGAAGCCGCGCGTACGAGGACCGGCGTGGTACCGCGTGCGTATCTCGGCCGACCAGCACGGTGTCGTGGGGAGAGTCCCCGAGGTGTTGTCGAGGCTACGGCGCGCACTCGGCGCGATGGGCCGGATCGATAGGCACGGTGCGCCTGATGACTTCAAATGGTCTGCTGAAGGTCCGGCTGCGATCGAAGAGGTGCTCGTCCTGACTTCACAGGTGCTGGGCCACGAGAAGCGCGAACAGGCGCGGCAAGCGCTCGCGAAGTTCGATGCGCAGATTCGTCTAAAGGGCGACGGAACGCGATGCGTGCGCGGCCACCTCTACACACGAGTCGCGATGAAGGCTGGTCGCATGCGTCGGATCTGCAACGCGTGTGCGCGATTGACTGATCGCGCTCGACGCGCGGCGCTCGGGATACCACCACGACCGTTCAAGGACCCGACACGCCGCTACACTCGCCACTGACTCACGGGGTGTGGCCTAGCCCGGTTTAAGGCACCTGTCTGGGGGACAGGAGATTCGAGGGTTCAAATCCCTCCACCCCGACCGACAATTTCAGCCTGGTTTCGCGGGCTCCAGCCCCAAGAACTCTCTGGTGAAGTCGTAGAGCTTCTCGCGATCCTCGCGCATCGCGGGCCTCAGTCCGTAGTGGTTGATGACGCGGATCTGCTGCGCGAGCCATTCCGACCAGCACTGCGCGCAGACACGCTGTTCGACCTCGTCGCCGATCGCGCCCGGCAGAACGCGGCCCGCGCTCGCTCGCGTCTGGCCGCACCGGGCGCACGTGACGTCCGCCGTCTTTAGCTCCGCACCCGACCGGCACGTCCAAGCGGCGCGTAACGGAAGGCCGCGCGCCCGACGATGTCGGTGAGCGGCACGTCGCCGAAGTAGCGGCTGTCGGTGGAGTGGTCTCTTCGGTCGCCCATCACCGTGACCTCGCCATCGCCTACGGCTGCGACGCGTTTCAGCAGGAGATGTTTCGCGTCACGCGGGTCGCGCAGAACGACGACCTCACCGACGCGCGGCCGCCGGCGCGGCGGGAGCACGAGGAGCCAGTCCCCCTCCCGCAGCGCCGGTTCCATGCTGTGGCCCGCGACGGCCACCCGCCACGGACCGCGTCTCACTTCTTGGTCGCGTAGAACATGTCGCTGATCTCTTTCACCGCGGCCTGGAGCTCCGCCGCAGCAGCCGCATCGACGTTCTGCTTGTTCTTTGAGCAGAGCTTCGCGGCCTTCCAGAACGTGTCATGCAGTTTCGGGAACTTCTCGAGGTGCTCTGGCTTGAAGTAGTCGCTCCAGAGGATCTCGAGCTCCTTCTTGCAGATCTGTGCGTGCTCTTCCTTGACGGCGATCATACGAACGAAGTTGCCACGCGTCGTGAAGTCGGTCGCGCTGGGCTGCAGCGCGCTGATCTTCTCGACCATCTTCGCGACCGTGTCCGCGGCGACCTTAGCCGCCGTCGGGTCGTAGATGCCGCAGGGAATGTCGCAGTGAGCGTGCGCAACAGTTGATGGCGCCAGTAGACGACCCAACACAGAACACTCCTTGGAACCCGATGAAGACTGCCAGCCCGTTTAGGGCGGGCGCACGTCCAATGTATTCCTCGTCAGGGCGCGACGTCGTCGAGCACGATGTCGATCTCGACCGCCCCGCTCGCGTCTATTTCCATCTCGCGGCCCACGAGATTCCCAGGAAAGCGCGGCGGGAACACGTCGACGTGGTACTTGCCGGGGACGACGACGATCTCGAACGCACCCGTTCCGTCGGTCGCGCCCGCATGCTCGACCTCGCGGGGGTCGCCGAAGTTGAGCGTCGCGCTGACCGCGGGCACACCCCGCTTGTCCTTGATCGTGCCCTTCACTATCACACCGCGCCGAACGACAAGATCCACTTCGATATCCGCGGTGCCGAGGCGTACCTCATCGGCCTCGACCCAGTTGCGCTTGCGGTCCAGGTATTCGGCGATGTAGCCGCTGCCAGCGGGCGGGACGACGTTGATGATGTATGTGTTGGGACGCGTGGTCACCGCGTAGGCGCCATCGAAGCCGCTCGGCCGGCAGATGCGGCCCGTCGTGAACGCAGTGTCGACGCACACGTAGACGTCGGGCACCGGCTCGCCCGATTCGTTACGCACGCGTCCCCGGATCTGCGGCCCGTTCGGCAAGGTCATGTTGAGCGTCGCGTCGGCGCTGAGGTCGACGGGCGTCGCCTGAAAGCCCTCGAGCACTCGGTCGTGCCACAGGCCCGTGGCTCGCACGCGATCCGGTGGCAGCGCCCACACCCAGTACTCGCCAGGGACGCGCAGCGCCGAATACGCGCCGTGCTTGTCGGTGCGCTCGCATTGCCATCCGACCGGAGCGGCGAGCGTCCTAAGACACACCTGCGCGTCTTCGACCGTGGCTCCGCCCACGCGCACGGTGCCGCGCAAGACGACGCCCGGCTCGAGGGCAAAGTCGATGTCGCCAACATCCGAGGCGCGCGCGTCGATGAGCGCGGCATCGTCCTCAAGTGGGCTGCCGCCCGCCCATAGCGGAACGAGCTTCGAGCCAGGTGGCCCCTCAACGTCGAGGCGATAGAGATCCGCCCGCGTCTCGATCGTGAACTTCCCGTCTGCGGTCGTGCGCGCGCACTCGACGTCGGCGCGAGCGATCGGGTGCGCGCATGCCTGCGCGCGGGCGACCGGTGCCCCTACCTCATTGCGCACCACGCCGCTGATGCGGACACGCGCGGGTAGTGGGATCCACACCGCGGTGTCGGCGCCGGTGACGTCGACAACGCGGTGGTCGGTCATCCAGCGTGCTGGATCCGGTCCCTCTACGCGCAGCAAGTACGTGGACGGTGGCAGCGTGAAGGTCGCGGCGCCGTCGCTCGCGGTCTCGGTGCAGCGCTCGGCACCGCGCGCGGTCGCCGCGCAAACGCGTGCTCCGCGTACCGGCGGCCCGCTCGCGTCGAGGTCGGTGAGACCCGTCACGAGAACGCGTAGCGCCAGCTGCGTGACCGCGGTCGGAGCGGGCGACGGCGTCGGCAGGGTCGGCTGCGTCGCGACGCAGGCGGCGAGGAAGAACGGCGCCACGCGGATGAGCACGGCGACGGTTCGCCGAAGGCCTGACAGGCTCACGCGGGCCTAACGCTCAGCGCGATGAAGGGGACCGTGCCGAGCTGTCGTCGCGCCGTGCGGCGACAGTGCTCGCGATGAGACGCGAGACCTCCGCGAGCGGGCCCGCGACCTCGTCGCCACGCTCGCGCTGCATCAGATCGCGCATCGCCTCGCGGATCGGCTTGCCCTCGGAGAGCACCAGGTGTGTCTGCTCGGTGATCGGCATCGTCACGCCGGCCCTCTGCGCAGCGCGGTAGGTCGCCTCTGCCGTGGTGACGCCTTCCGCGACCTGCCCGCCGAGCCGCTCGCGGATCTCCGCTAGCGCAAGGCCCTTCGCGAGCAGCTCCCCCACCGTCCGGTTTCGAGAATGCTTGCTCATGCAGGTCACGACCAGGTCGCCAACGCCTGCGAGGCCCGCAACGGTGAGCGGGTTCGCACCCTTGGCGAATGAGAAACGCGCGATCTCGGCGAGCCCGCGCGTGATGAAGCCTGCCTTCGCGTTGTCGCCGTAGCTCATGCCGTCGATCGCGCCGGCTCCGAGCGCCACGATGTTCTTGAGCGCGCCAGACAGCTCGACCCCGACCACGTCCGTATCGGTGTAGGCGCGGAACATCGGCGTGCCGACGAGCGCCTGAAAATGCTTCGCGGTCTCGGCCGAGACCGACGCGATCACTGTCGCCGCGGGAAGCCCGGTCGCGATCTCGCGGCTGATGTTCGGCCCCGAGAGGACCGCGACGCGTTCGCTGCCCATGACCTCGGCCCACAGCTCGCTCATGCGCTGGCCGTCCTCGGCAAGACCCTTCGTCACCGAGAGCACGCGCTGATCCCCACGCAGCAGCGCGCCGATGCGCTCGCGCAGCTCACGCACGCCGACGCTCGGCGCGGCGATGATGACGTCCTCCGCGGCGAGCGCGCCCTCGATGTCCGCGGTGACGTCGACGCGATCGGGCACCCTGATCCCCGGGAGATAGCGCCGGTTCTCCCGCTGCGCGGCGATCTCGCGCGCCTGAGCAGCATCGCGCGTCCAGAGGATGACGTCGCGGCCGCCGTCGCGGGCCAGGATCGTCGCGAGCGTCGTCCCCCACGACCCCGCCTGAAGGACTGCGACGGTCACGGCCGAGCGCCGATCCGAGGCTCCGCCCCACGCATGATCCGCTGGATGTTGGGCAGATGCCGCACGTAGATCACGCAGCCGCCGATCACGATGAACGCGAGCGTTGCCCAGCTGAACGAGAGCCAGCCGGTCGCGGTGAAGAGTAGGTACCCCACGAGGGCGCCGATCACGGAGGCGAGCGAGCTCACCGACACCATGCGTGTGAGAGCGAGCGCGATCATGAAGAACGCGACAGCGCTCGCCCACGCGGGCGTCGCAACGAACAGCAGCGCGCCGAAGCCAGTCGCGACACCACGACCTCCTCGGCCCTGGAGCATCGGGGGCCAGCAGTGACCGGCCACCGCGCCGACCGCGGCGAGCGCCTCGGCGATATGGCGCGCGTCGTTGTCCATCGTGAACAAGAACTGCGCGAAGAGCACCGCGAGCGCGCCCTTGAGGATGTCGAACACCGCGACGAGCAGACCGGCGCCACGCCCGAGAGTGCGAAAGGTATTCGTCGCGCCGGTCGAGCCGGAGCCGACCGTTCGCAGATCGACGTTGCGATACATCTTTCCGACGAGATAGCCGCTCGAGATCGAACCGATGCCGTAGCCGACGAGCGCCACGAACGCGAGCCCGAGAAGGGTCGCGGGGTCGCTCACTCGAACGACGCCTTGAACTCGAGCTTGATGGGCGTTCCGGGGAAACCCCACCGCTCCCGGATCCTGTTCTCGAGGTATCGCGCGTACGTGAAGTGCACGCCCTCGGGCGGATCGACGAAGAACACGAACGTCGGCGCCTTGCCGCGCGCCTGGGTCACGTGACGGAAGCGCACTTCCTTACCGCGATGCGGCGACGGTGGGTGCGCGGCGATCGCCTCGGTCAGCAGCTTGTGGAGCTCGGACGTCGCGATGCGCTTCTTGCGCTCGTCGACGACCTTGAGCGCGTCCTCGAGCGTCGCCTCGACGTTGCGGCCGGTCTTCGCGGATACGAAATGATGCCGCATCCACGGCGCGAAGTGGAACTCACGGGCGACTTCGGCCTCGACCTGCGCGGTCATCTCCTCGCCACGGTCTACCACGTCCCACTTGTTCACCGCCAGCACCAGGCCGACCGCCGCCTCGAGGGCGTATCCGGCGATGTGCGTGTCCTGCGCGGTCACGCCTTCGGTCCCGTCGGTAAGGAGGATCGCGACGTCAGCGCGTTCGAGCGCGTGCGCCGTGCGGAGCAACGCGTAATGCTCGATGCCCTGCTCGACGCGCCCACGCCGGCGGATCCCGGCGGTGTCGACGAGGACCAGGCGACGACCGCGGAACTCGATGGCGGTGTCGAGACTGTCGCGTGTCGTGCCTGGGATCTCGCTCACCACGGCGCGCTCGCTGCCGACCAGGGTGTTGAGGAAGCTCGACTTGCCGACGTTCGGCCGGCCCACGATGGCGACGTGCGCATCGGTCGACAGCTCCTCCTCCTTCTCCGGGGGCAGACGCTCGACGACCACGTCGAGCAGATCGCCTGTGCCGTGGCCCTGGATCGCGGATACCGGATACGGATCGCCGAGGCCGAGCGCGTAGAACTCCGCGGCCTGCGCTTCGCCGCGCCACGAGTCGGCCTTGTTGGCGACGAGGATCACCGGCTTTCTGCTACGGCGAAGCTGATCCGCGACGTCGTGCTCGACCGGCAGGATGCCCGACTGCGCGTCGACGATGAACAGAACGACGTCGGATTCCTCGATCGCGGCCTCGGCTTGTCGACGCACCGCCGCCTCCATTGCGCCCGCGCGTGGATCGTCGAGACCGCCGGTGTCGATCAGCGAGAATTCGCGCCCGCGCCATTCCGCGGTCGCGTAGATGCGGTCACGCGTGGTGCCGGGGAGGTCCTCGACGATCGCGACGCGCTCGCCGACGATCCGGTTAAAGAGAGTGGACTTTCCAACGTTGGGCCTGCCGACCACCGCAACGACGGCGCGGGACACGGAGGTTAGGCCGGGACCGCTTCCGCGAGCTCCTCGGCGCGCTCCTTGACCTCGAGGAGCGTATCCATCGGCGTCGAGCATCCGCCGATGAGTCCCACGCGCTCCTGATCGCGCAGCCACTCCGGCTGCAGCTCGTCCGCGTTCTCGATGTGATACGCGATGCGGCCCTGCATCTTCGCGAGGTTCACGAGCTCCCGCGTGTTCGCGGAATTCTTGCCGCCGACGACGATGATCGTCTTCACCTGCTCGGCGAGCTCACTCGCGGCGACCTGCCGCTTGACGGTGACCGGGCACACGGTGTTGTAGACCTTCGTCTCCTGCGCGATCTCCGACACATGCGCGACCAGCTCCCTGAAGGCCCACGGCGGCTGGGTCGACTGGGAGACGACGCCGGCGCGCTTCATCTTGGGGAGCTTCGACCATTCTTCCTTCGTCTCGACAACGACGTAGTCGTTGCCGGCGAACCCCTTCAGACCGACGACTTCCGGGTGGTCGGGTGTGCCGAGGATGATGACCCGGTAGCCCTCATCCGCGAGCTGCTTGGTGAAACGCTGCGCGCGCAGGACGAGGGAGCAGGTCGCATCGATGCACTCCAGTCCGCGCTCCTCGATCTGCTTCCGGACCTCCGGGGGGACGCCGTGAGCGCGGATCACGACGATGCCGTCTACGGCGTCCGCCGGGTCCTTGATCACTTTCACGCCGCGCGCCGCGAGGCGCTCGCTGATCTTGGGGTTATGAACGACCTGTCCGAGGTTATGAACGGTCTTACCCGTTTCGGCGGCGGCCTCGGTCAGCTCGACAGCCTTCTTGACGCCGAAGCAGAACCCATTCTCACGTGCGAGCAGTACTTCCATTGACATCGATTCTAGGGGTACGCACCTCGCATCTCACTCGGCAAAAGCGACGCAATACGCCTCATCACGGCATCGGTCACCGCTTGCTCGTCGCGGCGTTCATCCTCCGTCAGATCGGAGACCTGAAAGGGCCGTCCCACGCGTAAGACGGCGTGCCCGCCGAAGATGAGGCGAAGCAACGATTGCTTCGTGCCGATCATCGCGACGGGCACCACGGGGACATTTCCGGCGCGCGACGCGAGGAAACCGATGCCCGGCTTGCCTCGGATAAGCGCGCCACTCTCGCTCCGGTGTCCCTCCGGGAAGAATCCGAGGATCTGCCCGCCGGCGAGCACACGCAGCGCGGTCACCAGAGCGCGGCGGTCGCCCTCACCTCTTCGAACGGGGAACGCGCCTGTCGCGCGCACGAGGTATCCGAGCAGCGGATACGTGAAGGCTTGGATCTTCGCCATGTATCGCACCGACAGATCGAGCGCGATCGAGATGAGTGGCGGGTCTTTCCAGTTGATGTGATTCGACACGAGGATGTAGGGGCCGCTCTTCGGAAGGCTCTCCCGATCCTCGACCCGGATGTGGACCAGCGCGAGGACGACCGCGCGGATGGGCGGGAACAAGAGACGCCACAGCCGGAGCCGCTCGACCGGCCACTCCGGCGCGCTGTCCGAGATCACGCGGCGGCGGGACGCGTGACGATCGCCAGGACCTTCTCGAGCGCCTGACCGACCGAGAGCCCATCGGTCTGCACGACTGCGGCGTCATCAGCCGTGCGCAGCGGTGCCACCTTGCGTTCGCTGTCCATCCGATCGCGTCCGAGGATCTCCTGCAGCAGCTCCTGCCGCGGACGCACCTCACCGCGCGAGCGCAGCTCTTCCTCGCGCCGCTTCGCGCGCTCGGCCGCCGAGGCGGTCAGGTAGATCTTGCAATCGGCGTCGGGCAAGACGACGGTGCCGATATCGCGCCCGACCATGACCACTCGGCCACGGCGCGCGAGGTCGCGCTGCTGCTCGACCATGATGTCGCGGACCGCCGGCACGCGGGCGACCTGCGACACGGTGCGATCGACCTCAGCAGAGCGGATCTCCCACGTCACGTCGGCACCGTCGAGCAGCACGGTGTACGCGCGACCGTCGCGCACCGTCGGTGGTCCGATCGTGATCCGCGATTCGCGCGCGAGCTCTGCGAGACGTTCGGCGTCGTCAGGATCGACGCGCTTCCGGAGGGCCGCGAGCGCGATCGCGCGGTACATCGCGCCCGTGTCGAGGAAAAGGTAGCCGAGGCGCTCCGCCACGAGCGCGCCGATCGTGCTTTTGCCGGCGCCCGCGGGTCCGTCGATCGCGATCGTGCGCGGTGTCATCGGAACCCTCGTCGCGGCGCCGCACGCCCCGCCGCCGCTCGTGTCGACCGCCGCCGTGGAGCAAACCGCGCCACCGGTCCTGCCGCAGTTGGCCGTCCTGTTCGTGGTCGCACGGCAGGCCGCGCCGCGGGTCCTGCCGCGGCTCGGGGTCCTCGCTCGCGAGTTGGCCTCCCCGCCATTCGCGTCGCGGACCATTGTCGTGATGGCGGGGCCCCCTCCACTCTCGCTCGCGAGGATCCCGCTCGCTGCGTCACCCGCGGCGCCCCAGCCCGCACGCTCTCCACCGGCCCGACTCTCGCTCGCGCTACTGGGGCTCGCCGCGCCACCCGCTGCGTCACCGCTCGCACCGGTTCTCGCCGCGCTATCTGCGGCGCAATCACTCGCGCCGTCTCCTGTCGTCCTTGCGGCTTCGGCTCGGTCGTTGGCGCCGCCATCGCGTCGATCTCTTTCTTCGTGAGATCGCGGAACTCCCCTGGCTTTAGTCGTCCTAGCTGGAGTGGGCCCATGCGCACGCGGACGAGGCGCGAGACTTTCACACCGACCGCAGAGCACATGCGACGCACCTGCCGCTTCCAACCTGTGCGCAACACCATCGACAGACGCGAGCGGCCGCGCGACCGCGAACGCACCGTGATGCGCACAGCCCGCGCGATCCCTTCTTCGAGGGGGATCCCCCGTTGAAGACGCGCCAGCGCTTCGTCCGTGAGATCACCCTCCACCGCGACGTCGTATTCGCGCTCGTGGCCGTAGCTCGGGTGCAGCGCGCGCTGTGCCCACGTCCCGTCGTTCGTGAGCAGTAGGAGCCCCTCCGAGTCCGTGTCGAGCCGCCCGACCGGATAGAGACGCTCGCGCGCGCCGATGTGATCGACCACGGTCCGCCGGCCGTGCTCGTCGCTCGCGGTCGAGACGATGCCGATCGGCTTGTAGAGGAGGACGTAGCGGTGCGCCGACGGCGCCGCGATCAGCCGGCCATCGAGCTCGATGTGCGCGTCCTCCGGCACGCGCGTGCCCAGGGTGGTGATCAGGTCACCGTTCACGCGCACGCGACCCTCGGTGATCATCTCTTCGGCGGCGCGACGCGACGCCACGCCACGGTCCGCCATCACCTTCTGCAGACGGATCACGCGGAGCCGTCCCCCACCGGCTCGCCGACGCCGGGGACCAGACCTTCGGGCGTGAGAGCGCGCGGCAGGTCATCGAGACTCGACAGGCCGAAGCATTCGAGGAACTCCCAAGTGGTGCCGTAGAGGATCGGGCGTCCGGGTGCTTCGCGCCGACCGCGTTCCTCGATGAGGCGCCGCTGCATCAGGGTGTAGATCGTCTGGTCGCAGTTCACGCCGCGGATCGCTTCGACCTCTGCGCGCGTGACGGGCTGCCGGTACGCGACGATGGCAAGCGTCTCGAGCGAGGCGGGCGATACGCGGAGACGATCGGCGCCGAGATACGCGGCCACGTGCGGCGCTTGCTCGGGCGACGTCACGAGCTGCCAGTCGTCGCCATCGTGCGCGAGACGAAGGGCCGTTCCCTGATACGACGCGGCGAGCTCCGCGAGCGCGATATCGACCTGCTTGGGCGTCGCGCTGACAACGCGCCCGAGCTCCCCGCGCGACACGGGTTTCTCGGCTACGAAGAGCACGCTCTCCACGGCATTCGCCAGATTCGATCTCATGCGGCCCGCTTTCTCCTGATGACGATGTCCGCGAAGAGCTCGCTCTGCTCGAGGTCGATCACGCCGCGCCGGTACAGGTCGAGCAGCGCGATGAACGTTACGACAGCCCATCCGAGCGTGGGCTCCGTGCTCAGCAGCTCGGTGAACGTGACCTGGTCGCGCTCGGCGACGATCGCCTCGATCTCGGTGGTGCGCTCCTCCACCGAGTACCGCTCGCCCGGCGCGACCAGACCTTCCTCGCGCGGGCGCGAGGCGAGCGCGAGCACCTTCGACCAGGCCGCCGCGAGAGCCAGGACCTCGCCGCCGCGCGGCGGCAGCTCGGGCGTTCCGCCCTCGCGATGAAAACCCCGTTCGCCGCTAAGCAAGCGGTCACCGAGGGCGCCCGCTCGTTCGCGAACGACCGCGTACTCGAGCAGCCGGGCGCGCAGCTCTTCCTCGCTCTCACCCTCGTCCTCCTCCGGCAGCGGCAACAGCGAAGGCAACAGGCTGCGCGCCTTCAGCAGGACGAGACGCGACGCGAGCGCGAGGAACGCGGAGACCTCTTCCGCCGGAAGAGCGTCGAGCGCGCGCACGCGCACGAGGTACGCGTCGGCGAGATCGCCCAGACGCACCGTGAGGATATCGAGCTTCTTCTCCTCGACCAGCTCGAGCAGGAGATCGAGCGGGCCGTCGAAGCCTTCGACGGTGACGTGCGGGCCCTCCGGACCGAGCATCACGGCAACGCCTCGCGGTCCGCGCGCGCGAGCAGTCGCTCGTCCGCGTCGCGCGCCGGCTCGTGGTGACGCGCGATGAGACGCACGATCCGCGGGGACCTGCCCTCGATCTCCGCCTGCGCCGCCCCACGGCGTGCGTGATCTAGATACAACGCGAACGTCGACTCGCCGGTGGCGAGACGTCTGCGGACCGCCGGCGCGAGACGACCGAGCAGGACCGCGGCGATCCGATGCCACAGTCTTGTGCGAGTCGGTTTGCCGCGGTCGTGCAGGAGCCCAGCGAGGATCAGCTCCTCATCCGCACCGAGCTCGCGAAGTAAGGCGGCGGTCCGTTCCGCATGCCGCGTGTCGCCTTCCTGTGCCACGACGAAGCGGACCGTCTGCTGAACACGCTCCCGCACGTCAGAACCCGAGCAGCAGCCCGGCGATGGCCTCCGCCGGAGCGAAGACCAGAGTTGAGAGAAGACGAGGCGCGAGGATCAGTATCCCGAGCAATAGGAACGGCCCGTACTGCTGATACGTGCGCCAGGAATATTGCATCCGCGGTGAGAGCAGGCCGTAGACGACATTCGCACCGTCCAGCGGTGGGATGGGAATGAGATTGAAGATCGCGAGCACGCAGTTCAGAGTGACGATCGCGAAAAGCACCTCCGCATAGACGCCGCCGCCAATGAGCGAATCTCCGGCGAAGCGCAGCGGTATCGCACAGAGCGCAGCGAGCGCGAGATTCGCCAGCGGACCGGCCAGCGCGACGAACGTGACGCCGAGCGTGGAGCGGAGCCGCGACTCGTTGAATGGCACCGGTTTTCCGTAGCCGAAGCCTGCAAGAACCATGAGGAGACTGCCGAACGGGTCGAGGTGCGCCATCGGGTTGAGGGTGAGGCGCCCGAGGAGGCGCGCCGTGTCATCGCCCAGGCGATGTGCGGCGTAGGCATGCATGAATTCGTGCACGGTGATGCCCAACACGAGCGCGATCAGCCACGCGACGAAGCCGATCGGGTCACGTCCGGCGTTCTGAACTGGTGAGACCAAGGTGCCGCTGATGAAGCCGTAGGCGAGGAAGATGAGGCCGAATATGAGCAGGGGCTCGATCCCCCCCGGGCCACCGATGCCGCGTCGAGCGCCGATCACTCTTTCGTCAGTCTATGGATGTCAGCGGCTCGCGATGCGGCCGAGGATGAGCCGCCGCGGCGCGACGCGTCGCCCGCTCCAACGGAACGCGTCACGGATCTCCCGTGTCGCCTCCGCGTCCGCGGGCTTACCCGCGAGGTGGACGTCGGCGTAGGGCTGGCCACGCTCGACGCGATCGCCGACCTTCGCGTGGAGGACGACGCCCGTCCGTAGATCGATCGCCTCGCCCTTCTTCTCTCGCCCCGCTCCGAGTGTTACTGAGGCCATACCGATGCGGTCGGCGGCGATGGCGCTGACGAAAGCCGTGCGCGGGGCGAGGAGACGCTCGACGCGGGGCGCCCGCGGAAGGCGGCCGGGATCGTCGACGGCGCGCGCGTCGCCACCCTGCGCCGCGACGAGCTCGCGGAGCTTCGCCAGCCCGCTGCCATCCGACAGCGCGCGATCGATCGTCGCAAGCGCGCGCTTGGCGTCGCGCACCTTGCGCCCGCGCACGAGCATCTCCGCGCCGACGAGACGCACGAGCCGCACGAGATCGTCGGGTCCGCGGCCCTTCAGGGTCTCGATCGCCTCCGCGACCTCCAGGGCGTTACCCACGGCGCGCCCGAGCGGTTGCTCCATGTCGGTGAGCTCGCAGGTGACGGCGAGGTTGTGCGCCGCGCCGATCGCCACCATCGCGCGAGCGAGTGCGCGCGCCGAGGCGAGATCCTTCATGAACGCGCCGCTGCCGACCTTCACGTCCAACAGAACGGCGTGCGCCCCGGCCGCGATCTTCTTGGACATGATGCTCGACGCGATCAGCGGTAACGCCGGTACCGTCCCCGTCGCGTCGCGTAGCGCGTAGAGGAGACCGTCCGCCGGCGCGAGCTCTTTCGTCTGCCCACTCACCACGATCCCGATGCGCTCCAGCTGCGCAAGGAACTCCGCGGTCGTGAGGTCGACGCGGTATCCCTTGAACGACTCGAGCTTGTCGAGCGTCCCGCCCGAGAAGCCAAGCCCGCGACCGCTCATCTTCGCGACCGGAAGACCACACGCCGCGACGAGCGGCGCGACGACGAGCGTGGTCTTGTCCCCCACTCCGCCGGTCGAGTGCTTGTCGATGACGCGACCGAAGCGCGAGAGGTCGAGACGCTCGCCCGAAGCGACCATGCTCGCGGTCAGTGCCGCGGTCTCGCTCGCGTCCATCCCACGCCACACCACGGCCATACAGAAGGCCGCGATCTGATAGTCGGGGATCTCGCCGCGCGTGTAGCCCTGGACGAGGTGGTCGATCTCCGGGGCGGTCAGCTTGCCGCCGTCGCGCTTACGTTCGATGAGCTCGACGACCCTCAAAGCTTCGCTACGACACCTTTCACCACGGTCCCGAGGCGCGCGCCGGCCTGGTTCGCGACCGCGAGGACCTCTTCGTGCGTCACGTGCTGGATGAGGCCCGGGATACCGGTCGCCATGTCGGTCACGGTGGAGATCGCCAGGATGCGCATGCCCATGTGACGCGCGACCAGGACCTCGGGCACGGTGCTCATGCCGACGGCGTCCGCGCCGAAGCCGCGCAGCATCCGAAGCTCCGCGGGTGTCTCGAAGTTCGGACCCGCGACGGCGACGTACACGCCCTCCTTGAGCTTTGGGTCAACCGAGTGCGCGAGCTTGCGCAGCTCCTCGGTGTACGTACCGACCATGTCGGGAAAGCGCGGCCCCAGCGAGTCGTCGTTCGGTCCGCGCAGCGGGTTCGTCCCCATGAAGTTGATGTGATCGCTCATGACCATGAGGTCGCCGTTCTGGTACGACGGGTTCAGTCCGCCGCAGGCGTTCGTCAGGATGATCGTGTCGATGCCCCACGCCTTGAAGACGCGCACCGGGAAAGCTACGTCCTGGATGTCGTAGCCCTCGTAGTAGTGGAGCCGCCCCTTCATCACCGCGACGGGCTTCCCCTCGAGACTGCCGACGACGAGCTCGCCGGCGTGGCCCGGCGTGGTGCTGCGATGCCAGCCGGGGATCGCTTCGTACGGGATGCGGTCCGCGTCCCGGACATCATCAGCAAGAGCGCCGAGACCGCTGCCCAGGACGATCGCGACGACCGGCTGGTGCCTCGTCTTCGCGCGAAGTGCGGCGACGGCCGCGTTGGCGTCGCTCATGTGCCTGGCTCCTTCAGGATCTTTTCGCGCAGCAACGAAAGGAACGGCCTCGCGTGCGACGTGCGCACGAACTTCGCGACGGTCTCGGAGCGTCGGACCGCGATCCGATCACCGGCGGCAAGATCGTGCTCCTCCTGGCCGTCGATCGAGATACGCGCTGGATCCTGCACCTCGAGCTCGATGCGCTGATCGGGATCGAACGCGACGGCGTTCCCGAATGAGAGGTGCGGCGCGATGGGCACGAGCATGATCGCCTGCGAGCTGGGCAGGATGAGTGGACCACCGACGGAGAAGCCGTACGCGGTGCTGCCGGTCGCGGTCGCGACGATGACGCCATCGGCCCAGTAGACGATCAGCGGCTCGCCATCCACGCGCACCGCCACGTGGATCGAGCGCACCGCCGTGCCACGCGCGACCACGACGTCGTTCAGCGCGAGGAAACGCATCTCGCGTCCTTCGCGTGAGAGCCGGGCGTCCAGCAGCGTTCGCTCTTCGACCTTGTGACGGCCCGCCACGACGTCCGCGATCGCCGAGTCGAGGTCGTTGATGGTGATCGTGGTGAGGAACCCGAGTCGTCCGAGGTTCACACCGAGCAGCGGGATGCCGAGCGGCGACATCGCGCGCGCCGCGCGAAGCATCGTTCCGTCGCCGCCGAGGATGCATGCGATCGTCGCGCCTTTGGCGCCGGCTTCGACGGTCGGTGTATTGAGGTGAACGTCGACGACCTCGTGGCCGGCTTTGCGCATGCGCTCCGCGGCATCGCGCGCGCTCCGTACGGCGTCGGGCCGGTCGGGCCGGACGCACAGCGCGATCTTCATGCAGCGGCCCTATCCGCCACGGCCCGGAGCTCGTCGGCTGGCAGACCCGGCTCGCCCTTCACCGCGTGAATGAAGATCTCGCGATTGCCCTCGCGCCCCGCGACGCGTGAAGCGGCGGCGGCGATGACCCCGGCGCCTTCGCGCGCGAAGTGCTCGGCGACAACGACGACCGACGACGCGCGAGCGCCGCTGTCGCGCACTATCCCGCCCTTCTCCACGGCCTCGCGACCGGCCTCGAACTGCGGCTTCACGAGAGCCACGATTGGGCCGCGCTCGCGCAGGTGGCGGAAAGAAGGCGGCAGCGCAAGCCGCAGCGAGATGAAGGAGACGTCAGCCACCACAAGGTCAACCACTTCGGGCAGGTCGAAACCCTCACGGGCGTTGATGCCCTCCATGACGCTCACGCGTTCATCGTTGCGCAGCTTCCACTCGAGCTGACCCTTGCCCACGTCGACCGCGTACACGCGCGACGCACCGCGTTGCAGTAAGCAATCGGTGAAGCCACCGGTGGACGAGCCAACGTCTAGCGCGACCATGCGCGCCACGTCGATGCGGAAGTCGTCGAGCGCGCCGTCGAGCTTCTCACCGCCGCGCGAGACGAAGCGAGGCCCGGCCTCGACCGTGACGACCGCATCTTCCGCCACGGGTGCCGCGGCGCGGTCGGCGCGATCGCCGGAAACCCGGACGGCGCCGGCGAGGATCAGGGCTTGGGCCCGCTCGCGACTCGGGGCGAGCTCACGCTGGACCAGCAGCTGATCGAGGCGTACTCGGCGTGCCACCACGCGGCGATTCTCGCGTATTTCGCATACTGCGACCGATGCCGAAGCGATTGCCCCGCGCGCGGACCCTGAAGGGTGAACCGAAGCTCTCCTATTACGACGCCGGTGGTGGTCTCGAGGGCGAGCCGCCGATCCTCCTGATCCACGCGAGCCTGTATCGCTCGGAGGATTGGGAGAACATCTTCCCGCGGCTCGCGACGCGCTATCGCGTCGTGTCCTACGACCAGCGCGGTCACGGCCGCAGCGAGCGCGCCGCGAGCTACGAGCTGCGCGCCTTTGCGGACGACGCTCTGCGGGTGATGCGCGAGGTCGTGAAGGCGCCGGCAGTCGTCATCGGCCACTCGCTTGGCGCGCTCGCGGGGCTCGTCGCTGCGGCCGAGGCGCCAGAGCTTGTGCGTGCCCTGGTCCTCGAAGACCCTCCACTCAAGTACGGGGCGCCATGGGAGCGCGAGCGCTACCAGGGCCTGCGCGATGCGCTGGACGTGCGCGAAGATGCGAAGGCGTTCCTGAAGGCGGTCGAGAAGCGGCCGCTTCCATCACCCGGACCGCACGGCGAGCGCACCTACGGCGAGATGCGCGGCTTCTACGCCGCCGACCGCGTGGCGACGTACTTCAGGGACATCGACCCCGCGTTCCTCGATTGGCGGATGGCGAGCGCCGACCCAAGCGCGTCGCTCATCGCCACTTCCATCCCGAAGATGACGTCGCCCGTCCTGGTCATAACCGGCGAGCCAAGACTCGGAGCGGCGTTCGATGACTCCGCGGAGTTCATGCTCAAGCGGCAAGTCAAAGACTTCACGGTGAAGCGTTTTCCCGGGCACGGCCACGTCGTGCACGGCTTCCGGCCCGAGCCGTTCCTCGAAACGCTCGAGCCGTTCCTGCGCCGCTTGCGCTCGCCTTAGGCGCTGCGCCCCTTCGCCTGCTTCTGCAGCGCGTCGGCGAGCTGCGTGATGCGCAGCTCCGCGGCGTCGAGGCGCTTCGCACAGCGCTCGTAGAGCCCGAGGCCTTCCTCGTAGAGACGAACGGCCTCGTCGAGATCGAGCGACGGATCCTCGAGCCGGTCGGCGATCGTCTCAAGACGCGTCAGTGCCTCTTCGATGCTCGGCTCTGCCTCAGCCACTCTTCTCGACCCCTTCTACGGTGATGTCCGCGCGACCGTCGCGCATGCGCAGTTTCGCTCGTTCGCCAGGCCGCAGCGTCGACACCGACGCGCGCACCCGTCCGTCGGCGCCCTCGACGATCGCGTAACCGCGGCCAAGCACCTTCAGGGGCGATAGCGCCTCGAGGCGACGCTGCGAGCCGAGCAGTCGTTGCCTGCGCGAGGGAACCAGGCGCGACATCGCGCGATCGATCAGCCGACGGTCCTCGTCGAGGCGCTGCCGCAGTGCCGCGACCTTCGCCGGTGGGGCGCGCCGCGCCACCAGCCGGTGCGCGTCCGCGAGACGGCGCCGCCGACCCTCGAGGGCCTCACGCATGCGGGTCGTGACGCGCCGCCACGACCGCTCGGCGGCGACCTGATGGCGTGCCGAGTCCGGGACCACGAGCTCAGCCGCGACAGACGGCGTCGGCGCGCGCACATCCGCGGCGTGATCCGCGAGCGTCACGTCCGTTTCATGACCGACGCCGCAGACGACCGGACGAGGAAAACGGACGATCGCGCGCACCAGCGCCTCGTCGTTGAACGCCGCGAGGTCCTCGCTCGGGCCACCACCGCGCGCGATGATCACGACGTCGAGCTCGCGCAGCTGCGCCAGTCCATCGAGCGCGCCGATAAGCGACTCAACGGCTCCGACGCCCTGGACCTGCGCGGGCGCGAGGATCAGCTCGATGCGCGGATCGCGGCGCGCGACGACCGTCTGCACGTCGCGCCACGCGGCGCCGATCGGGCTCGTCACCACGCCCACGCGACGCGGCGTCGGCGGCAGCGCGCGCTTGCGCTCCAGCGCGAAGAGGCCTTCGGCAGTCAGCCGGCGCTTCAGCGCCTCGAGGCGGAGGAACGCGTCGCCCGCACCGGCGGGACGGACATCATCGATGCGAAGCTGACAGCGGCCATCACGGTGGTAGAACTCGACCCAACCGTGCGCGAGGACCTTCGTTCCGTCGCGCGGCGTGAGCGCGATCTGCGCCGCCTGCGACGCGAACAGCACGCTCTGCATCTGACCGACGTTGTCGCGTAGCGTGAAGTAGACATGCCCCGCGGGCGAGACGCGTGACTGGAAGACCTCGCCCTCGACCCACAGATCCTTGAACTCGTCGCCGGATTGGATGTGCTCGGCCAGCCGGATCGCGAGCTGACCGACGCGCAGGACGTCCTTAGGCGCGCTCGAGGTACTCACCTGTCCGCGTGTCGACCTTGATCTTGTCTCCGACCTTCACGAATAGCGGAACGTTTACCTTGAGTCCCGATTCGAGCGTCGCCGGCTTCGTCGCGCCGGTCGCGGTGTCCCCCTTCAGTCCGAAGTCCGTCGAGGCGACGGTCATGACGATGGAGGCAGGCATGTCCACGCCGATCGGCTCGCCCTCGTACTCGTTGAGCGTGACCTCCATCCCGTCGGTGAGATAGTTCACCGCGTCGCCGAGCTGGTCCGCATCGAGGGCGATCTGGTCATAGCTCTTCGTATCCATGAAATGGAAATGCGTGCCGTCCTTGTACATGAACTGCACGACGCGGTGGTCGAGGCGGGCGCGCTGGAATCGCTCGCCGGCCTGCACGGTCTTCTCGATGAGATCGCCCTTCCGCACGTTCCGCAGCTTCATCCGGACCTGCGCGCTCCCGCGTCCCATCTTGATGTGCTGGAACTCGACGATCTGATAGAGCTGCCCGTCGATCTCGACGGTGATACCGCGCTTTATCTCCCCGGTGCTGATCACTGTTTCTTCTTCGTCTCCTCAATGAGCCAACGGAGCGCGACCTCGTAGCCGACGACGCCCAGACCGACGACCTGATGCGCGGTCACGTCCGTCAGATAGCTATGGTGGCGGAAGGGCTCCCGCTTCGTCACGTCGCTGATGTGGACCTCGACGACCGGAAAGCGGCACCCCGCGACCGCGTCGCGCAGCACGACCGACGTGTGGGCGAGTCCTCCGGGATTGATGATGGCACCATCGGCCGCTGCTTGCTGTTGCAGGAAGTCGATCAGCGCGCCCTCGTGATTGGAGTGAAACGCGGTGAGCGATGCCGCGCCCTCGCGCGCGACCGCGGTGCAGCGCGCCACCACCTCGTCCAGCGTCGTGGTTCCGTAGATCTGTGGCTCGCGCGTGCCGAGCGTGTTGAGGTTGGGTCCGTTCACCAGCAGGAAGCGCTTCATGCGGCCCGACCCTGCAGCAATCGCGCGGCGTCCCGCAGCGTCCCATCGGCCACATCGACGACCTCGCTGAAGAGGCCGACACGCCGCGGGAGTATCCAGCGGACCTTGCCGGCACGCGCCTTCTTGTCGCGCTGGAGGTACGCCCAGACCTCACGAGGCAGCTGTGCGCGGATCGGGAGGCGCGCGCGCGCGAGCAGGCGCTCGATATCGACGCGCAGTGATCGCGGCGCGAGGCCCAGAGTCTCGGAGAGCGCCGAAGCGAAAACCAGACCGATCGCCACGGCCTCGCCGTGTGTAACGCGGTACTTCGAGGCGGCCTCGTAAGCGTGCCCCATGGTGTGCCCGAAGTTCAGCAGCTGGCGGAGCCCGGTCTCACGCGGGTCGAGCGTGACGATGTTCGCCTTCACCTCTGCGGCAAGCGCTACGGTCGTCACCTGCGGACCGATCTCCCCGCGCAGCACCGCGTCGAGCGAGCGCTCCACGTGTGCGACCGCGTCGCGGTCAGCGAGGAACGCGCTCTTCACGACCTCCGCGAGGCCGGAGGAAAGCTGCCGCTGCGGCAAGGTCGCGAGGACGCCGACGTCCGCGAAGACCGCGTCGGGCGGGTGGAACGCGCCGACTAGATTCTTACCTTCGGGGATGTCGATGGCCGTCTTTCCGCCGATCGCGGCGTCGACCATGCCGAGCAGGGTGGTCGGGACCTGCGCCACGCGCACGCCACGCAGATACGTCGCGGCCGCGAAGCCCGCCGCATCGCCGACAGCGCCGCCGCCCAGCGCGACGATGCCGCCGTCGCGGCCGAGCCCCGCCTGTGCGAGATCGGCCCAGAGTCTCGCGACCGCGCGCATCGACTTCGCGCCTTCGCCGGACGGCAGACGCAGCGCCACCGGATCGAGGCCGGCGTGCTCGAGCGAGCGCAACAGACGCGCCTCGTAGCGCTCCGCGGCGGCAGGCTCGCTGACGACCGCGACACGGCCGGCCCAGCCGAGGTCGCCGAGGTGCGTGCCGACCTGGTCGAGGAGCCCAGCGCGGATCAGCACCGGGTAGGGACGCTCTCCACCAACGTCGACGCGAATGCCGCGCGCCGCGACGAGCCAGGCGGCGATCGCGTGCGCGGAGTCCTCGGCGGTCGCGTCGCGATCGACGTCGAAGATCACATCCGCATCGGCGTACGCAGCCTTTCGTTCACGCAGCACCGCTCGCGCGCGATCCTCGGGTGGCACGTCCTGATCCGGCCGCTTCGCCATCGTCGCGCTGATGCCGGCCGTGATGCGCTCAAGCGATCCGCGCAGCCCGATGATCAGCCCCAGCTCACGCATGCGCTTGCGGTTCTCCTCGCGGATCGTCGCGCCACCCCCGGTGTCGACAACGATCCACGCCGGTGTCTGGCGGAGGGTCGCGATGACCCGCGACTCGAGGTCGCGGAAGCTCTCCATCCCGTCCTGCTCGATGACGTCCTTGTTGCTCTTGCGCGCCCGCCGCGCGATCGCGCGGTCCGTCTCGACGACACTCGCACCCAGCCGGCTGGCGAGCAGCGGCGCGATCGTGCTTTTGCCGATCCCCGGCGGCCCCACGATGAAGAGATGCACTAGGCCCTCTGGTCGATCGGACGGAGACGCGCGCGGTAGCGCTCGACCGCTGCAACGAGATCGTCGGCGTTGTCACAGCCGAACTTCTCGACGAGCGCGTCGGCGAGAACGAACGCGAGCATCGCCTCGGCCACGACGCCCGCCGCCGGCACGACGCACACGTCACTGCGCTCGACATGCGCCGGCGACGGCGCGCCGCTGCGGAGGTCCGCCGATGGGAGCGGCTTCATCAGCGTCGAGATCGGCTTAAAGGCAACCTCGATGGCGATGTCCTCGCCGTTGCTCATCCCGCCCTCGAGGCCGCCGGCGCGGTTACGCGTGCGCCGGAACTCACCGTCCTTCACGGTGATGGGGTCGTGGACGGCGCTCCCGCGCTCGCGCGCCGCGACGAACGCATCGGCGAACTGCACGCCCTTGGCGCTCTGAATTGAGAGGAGCGCCTGCGCGATGCGTCCGTCGAGCCGGCGGTCCCATTGCGCCGAGGTGCCGAGCCCAGCGATGACGCCGCTCGCGCGTAGCGCGACGATGCCACCCAGGGTGTCGCCCGCGTCTCGCGCTGCCGCGATCGCGGCGACCATCGTCGCCGAGCGTGCTGGGTCCGAGCAGCGCACCTCGCTCGCCTCGACAGCCTCGACATCGAAGCGTGGGTCGCTCTCGACATCGCCGATCGCCCTCGTCTCGCTGCGCACTTCCATCCCGACCAGCTTCAAAACGGCCTTCGCGACCGCACCCGCCGCAACCCGTGCCGCGGTCTCGCGGGCGCTCGCGCGCTCGATGACGTCGCGCACGTCGTCATGACCGAACTTGAGCGCGCCGGCGAGGTCGGCGTGACCCGGACGCAGGCGCGTCACAGCGTCCGGCGGATCGATGACCGGCTCCACGCTCATCACGCGCTCCCAGTTGACCGCGTCGCGATTCGCGATCTGCAGCGCGATCGGCGCGCCGGTGGAGCGTCCGTGACGCACGCCGCCGGTGATGTTCACCGCGTCGCGCTCGATCTTCTGGCGCGCGCCACGGCCGTAGCCAAGCTGCCGGCGCCGCAGATCGCTGTCGATATCGGCGGCGGCGATCGGAACGCCGGCGGGCACGCCGTCGAGGATCGCGACGAGCCCAGCGCCGTGCGATTCGCCGGCGGTGACGAGCCTCACGTTGCGCGCGGGAGGGCCGCGCGCATCACCGCGAGCGGCGCCTCGCGGCCGGTCCACAGGGTGAACGAGCGCGCCGCTTGGTACAGGAGCATCGATAGTCCGTCCACGACAACGCCATTCTTGACGGCCCGGGCCCTCTTGACGAGAGGCGTCATCGTCGCGGTGGGCACGAGGTCCACGACGCGGAGGTGCCCCGGGAGTTCCATCCCATCGAGCGGATCCTCACCGTGCAAACCCAGCGGCGTCGCGTTGACCACCCCGTCGACCTTCGCGAGATCGTCGGAAGTGGGCCAGCGGACCGCCGTGGGCCGACGTCCCCCGATCTCGATCCCGGCGGCGAGCTGTTCCGCGCGGGCGCGAGTTCGGCTCGCCACCTGGACCTCGTTGCCTCGCTCGAGCAGAACGAGCGCGCAGGAGCGCCCCGCGCCGCCCGCGCCGAGAAGCAGGACGCTGCCGCCCGTGAACAGCGTCTTCCCCGCAGCCGACTCGCTGATCGCGCGCTCGAAGCCGTACACATCGGTGTTCTCGCCGGTGAGACGCGCGCCGCGCCGCACGATCGTGTTGACGGCGCTTACGCGCCGCGCGTCCTTGCCGGCCTCGTCCATGTACCGCAGGACGCGCTCCTTGTGCGGGATCGTGACGTTCGCGCCGAGCACGTCATCCCGGCGTAGCGCGTCGACGAAGTCCTCGAGTCGCTCCGCCTCGACGTCCCGAGTCTCGTAGTGGTGCGGCAGGCCGAGCGCCGCGAACGCGGCGTTGTGCATGGCCGGCGACAACGAATGCGCCACTGGATGGCCGAGCAGATATACGGTGGCCACGACTCATTTGTTCCCGTACTTGACCCGATTTGCCTCGTGCTCGTCGAGCGTCACCGAGAACGCGTGACCACCGGTCCCGTCGCTCTTGGCCACGAAGTAGAACCACCCGTGTTTCTCCGGCTTGGCCGCGCCCGCGAGGGCGGCGGCGCCGGGATTGGCGATGGGTGATGGCGGCAACCCCGGATAGCGATAGGTGTTGTACGGCGAGTCGAGCTTCAGATCGTCGAGCGACAGCTCGCGCCATTCGCCAAGCGCGTACTGGATCGTTGGATCCGCGTCGAGCTTCATGCCGATATCGAGGCGATTGGTGTACACGCCGGCGATCCTCGCGCTCTCACCGCGGTCGCGCGCCTCTCGCTCGACGATGGAAGCGAGCTTCACGATGTCGTAGATGGGCATCTTCCTCTCGGCTGATGCCGCTCGCAGGGCCGCGCCGACCTTCCGCTCGAACGTGTCGAGGAGCACGCCGACGATCTGTGGCGCGGTCATGTCGGGGCGCATGAAGTAGGTGTCGGGGAACAGGTAGCCCTCGAGCGGTGCCTGTGGCGCCATGCCGGCGAGCACCGTGTTCTTCCGGTCGCCCACCACCGCTGCCGCCGTGAATGCCTCTTTGGTGATCGAGGGAAACGCCTTGTTCACCGCCGTCGCGACCTCGGTCAAACGCCAACCGTCGATGATGCGCAGGACGATCTGCTCGCCCGGCGCCTTCTCGAAGAGCCTCGCAATCTCGCGAGGCGTGAGCGCGGGCGAGACGGTGTAACTGCCGGACTGGAGGGCGTTCTCGCGCCCGCTCTCGTAAAGCACGAACGCGAAGGCCAGCGCGGAGCGGACCACGCCCTCCTCCTCGAGGCGTTTCGCGATCTGACCGGCGGTCTCGCCGCGGGTGATCACGAACGGCCGGTTGTCGGCCCGCGTGTCCTTGGCCAGGTCGGTGTCGGCGCGGACGTGGTCCGCGACGAAGCCGCGAACGATGTCCTGGCGCAGCAGCGTGTCGTGCTCGGCGATGTACGCGACCGCAGCCTCCTCCGCCAGCGGCTTTGCCACGAACCAGACCCCAGCCACGAGGGCGGCGACGAACAGGAGGAACGCGAACGGCCCGAGCGACGATCGCTGGCGTCGTGGCGGCACGGCGCGTGACGGCCCGCGTGATGCCGGCATCAGGCGCGGCGCCGCGATAGGAAGTCTTCGAGCAGGACGGTGGCAGCCCCCGCGTCCAGGTCGGTGGCGCCGCGATGCGCCGCTTCGGCCGTGGTGAACCGCTCGTCGTAAAGGTCGACGGGAAGACCGAGTGCGGCGCACGCATCGGCGAAGCGGCGCACGCGCTGCGCCTGCGGTCCGTCCTCGCCACGCAGTGTCAGCGGAAGACCGATCACCAGAGCACCCACCTCTTCTTTCGCGATCAAGTTACGGAGGCTCGCGAGGTCAGCTTCAAGGTTGCGGCGCGCCAGCGTCCGGAGCGGCCGCGCGAGGCCGAAGGCGTCGTCGCCGACGGCGAGTCCGATACGGCGATCGCCGACGTCCAGCGCAAGATATCGCACGCTCAGGGCGATGCCGATGTCGACGGCTTCGCCGTATCCACCTTGATCTGCAAGCGCGAGTCAAAGAACGGGAAGCGCGGCCACCAGCCAGGCCAGACGGTGATCGTCCGGAGCTCGAGACCCTGGCCCTCCATCACGCCCGGCGCATCGTCGAACTCGCGACCCGCCAGCGCCGTTCGTAGTGGCGCCTCCTTCAGCTGCGGGAACTGCAGGGTGCTGCCGCGAACGCGCCAGCGCACACCGTTGTCCTCGAGCGTCGGCCCGATGATCACGTCGACCCCAGCGGCCGTCTCATTGATGTCGTGCTCGGGATCAGCCTGCTGTTTTAGCTTCGTGATGGCCGTCGCGCGCGGCTCGGCCTCCGGGACGCTGTAGGCAGTGGCGGCCCCGCTGACCGTAAGCTCGAAGATGCCGTCCTTCGGCTCGGTGCCGACCAGCCCGGCCGACCCGGTGACGGCCGTCACCTTTGTGACCGGTCCATAGACGACCAGACCCTTGGCGGCCTCCGCCTTCTTCCATTCGTCGACCTTCTGAAGGGCGCGCTTACGAAGCTCCTCGTCGGCGCGGCCGGCGGCGAGTCCGTAGTCCGACGCGGTGATCACCGCGAATTTCTTGATCTCTCCGCCAGTCGTCGCCTGGGGATTGCTTACCGCGTAGTCGTCCCGGTCCGCGACCGTGATCGTGTTCGCGGAGACGTTGCCAGCGGCACCAGCGTCGAGTGCTTCGATGGTGATGTCCACGGTCCCGAATTTCACGAACGGCGGAAGGATATCGAGCGAGCTGCGCGGGATCACCTTCTCATCCATGGTCTGGAAGCGGACCCCGTCGCGAGTGCGGACGACAGTTCCCTTCGCCACACGAGTCTCCTGCGTGAACCGGTTCGTGAACCGGGCGACGCCCTTGGCCTTAATGGGCTCCTGGCGCTCACCGGTCGCCTTCTGCGTGTACTTCTGCGTCAGATCGTTCGCAACGAGCGTCTGCGCGCTCGTGATCTCGCCGTCCGGCCCGGCGCGCAGATCGAACTCGAAGGGACCGAGCGCCTTCGACACGGGCGCGACGACGACTGTCGCGGTAGGTCCGATGACGACCATGAAGACGAGCGCAGCCGCGAGCAGGCTTCCCAGGATCCCGAGGACGGTCACCGGCGACGCGCCCGCGGCGCGCTTGACGCGCACCGGCCGGGCGATCGCGGCTCGGCGCGCCGTTGTGAGCTGCTCCGTCGCATCGAGCTCCTGACGCTCGAGCGCGGCGCCACTGGCGAACGAAGGCAGGTGCACCGACGAGGCGAGAGAGCGGGCGCGTGCGTCCGGCGAAACGATCGCGAGGCGCCGCGTCCCCGCCGCGCGGCGCGCGACCTCGAAGAACACGGCATTGCGCGCGACAGGCGCGCCGGCCTGGATCGACAGCACGAGGTCGTCGGCGACGGGTGCCGCGGCGATGCGCTCGACAGCCTCCAGCACGCTCGCACGCGCGCCCAGGTCGATCACCGTCCGGCCGGCGACAGGCACGGTCATGAGGCGTAGATCCCCGACGCGATCGCGGCCGCGCCGGCTGCGACGAGATCGTCGGCCCGCAGCTGCACGTCGCCGTACGCGCGGCTCGCGAGACCCACGGACAGCGGCGTGACATCCACGGCACCGCCGAGTACGCCACCGACCGCGTCACCCAGTGCGCGCGGAAGCGCCAGCAGCGATTCGGGAACGCCGACGAAGAGCCAGCGCGCCGGCGGCAGGCCGTCGAGCGTATGAAGCGAGGCGACGACGCAGTCAGCCCACACGCGTGCATCGGCCTCGAGACGATCCAGACGCGACGCCACTCCGATCCGGCCAAGACCGAACGCGCGGGTCGCGACGACGCGGCCCTCGCGGAGGATCGCGAGTGAGGTCACATCAGCCCCGAGGCGCAGCACGCCGGCATCGAGCACGCCGGACTCCGTCAGCAACCGACCCAGCGCGTACGCGCCGGGCACGACGGCGCCGCGGCGGCGCACGGTCTCGAGCGAGCCCATCGCGGCTCCGGAAAGTACGAGCGGCGCGACGCTGACGTCGCTCCAAACCTCGACGAGGCCACCCCGCTGGCCGACGAGGCTCGCGAGATGACGGCCGTCGAGCGAAAGTGACGCCACGTCCTCATGCAGCCGCGCGGTCGGGACGCCGCGGAGCGCAGGGTCCTCCTCGGCATTGGCGGCCGCGGTCTTCGCGGTGACGGTCGCGGCTTCGCGTGTGGCACGCGAGATCTCATTCGCGGCGACCGGCGCCGCGGACGACTCGCGCTCGAACGAAGTCGACAGGTGATACGTGCGCACGTCGTCACCATCGATCGCCACGATCGAGCGCTCCGACCGCTGCCCTCGCTCGGCAGCGCCGAACGCCGTGGCGAGCGCGGCAGCGACAGAGTCGCGGTCGACGACCAGCCCGCCGGTCACGGCACCTTCCGCCAGACCTGCCTCGCCTCGGCCGGTGATGCGCAGCCGCGAGCTCTCCCGTGTCGCGACGATGACCCGCGCAATGCCGGCGGAGAGCTCCACGCCTGCGACCAGCGGGCCTCTCGGTCCGACCGTGCGGGTGTCGCGCGCGCTAGCCGCGGTCACGTCCCCCATTCAAACGCTCGCGCACCGCAAGTCGTGCTTTTTCGATGGCTTCTGGGAGCTTTTCGGGCTCGCCCCCGCCGGCTGTCGCGTTGTCGGCGCGGCCACCGCCTTGTCCCCCGAATATCGGAGCCACCTCCTTCACGATCTTGTTCGCATCGATCGATGACGCCAGGTCCTTGGTGATCGAGACGACGAACGCCGGCTGGCCGTTCCGCCGCGCGCCGAGCACCACGGCACCCGACCCGATCGTCGCGCGGATCCGATCGGACAGGGCCCGAAGGTGGTTGACGTCCGCGTCGCCGATGTCGGCCGCGACCAGCTTCGCGCCGCCGAGCAACTCCGCTCCGGTCAGCAGCTTGGACGCCTCGGCATCCAGTCCGCTGCGTTGAAGCGTGGCGAGCTCCTTCTCGAGACGCTCGCGCGACTCGATCAGCTGAGCGACGCCTTCCGGCACACGCGCCGGAGGGACGCGGAGCGCCGCTGCCGCGCGCGACAGACGGTCGCGAACGTCGCGCATCTCGCGGAGGGCACCGACGCCGGTCACAGCTTCGACGCGGCGGATCCCGGCACCGATGCTCTCTTCCTTCGTGATCAGGAACGGCCCGATGTCACCGGTGCAGTGACAGTGCGTCCCACCGCAGAGCTCGCGGCTCGGCCCCGCTTCGATGACACGGACCTGGTCGTCGTACTTCTCGCCGAACAGCGCCATGGCGCCGGACGCGAGCGCTTCGCTGAGCGGCAGCACGCGAGCGTGCACGCTGGCGTTGTCGAGGATCGCGCGGTTCACCTCGTCCTCGACGTGTTGCAGCTCCTGCGGCGTGAGCGCCCGGCCGAAGGTGAAGTCGAAGCGGAGATTCGGCGCGTGCACGAGCGACCCGGCCTGGTGCACGTCCTCGCCGAAAAGATTGCGCAGCGTCGCATGTAGGAGATGCGTCCCGGTGTGGTTGCGCATCGTGTCGCGGCGGAGCTCCTCGTCGACGGCCGCGCGCGCGCGCGCCGACAGGCGCAGAACGCCGTCGACGACCTTCGCGCTCATCACGATGACGCCGGGCGCCGCGGTCTGCGTGTCGGCGACCATGGCGCGCCCCTCGTCCGTCGTGATCGTTCCGCGGTCGCCGACCTGTCCACCGCCCTCGGGATAGAAAGGAGTGCGATCGAGGACGATCTCGACGTCCGCGCCCTCGTGCGCCATCTCCACGCGCGAGCCACCGACCACGAGCGACACGACGTGCGCGTCGGTCGCGAGCTCGTCGTATCCCGTGAATTCGCTGCGCAGACCCTGCGTCTCACGCAGCCCCGAGTAGAACTGACCGAAGCGCATCGCATCCTGTGTGAACTTCGCCGTCGCGCGGCTGCGGCTGCGCTGTCCCTCGAGGAGCTCACTGAACCCACGCTCGTCAACGGCGAGACCGGCGGCCTCGGCGATCTCCTTGGTCATCTCGAGCGGAAAGCCGTAGGTGTCGGAGAGCCGGAAGGCGGTGTCCCGGTCGATCCACTTCTGGCCTTCGGCCTTCGCGCGAGCGATGGCCTCGTTCAGCATCGCCAGACCGTTCGCCAGCGTCTTTTCGAACTTGTCCTCTTCGTCGGCGATCACCTGCGTGATGCGATCGCGCGCCTTGGTCAGCTCGTGGTAATGCTTCTGCATCGTCTTCACGACCTCGGTGCCGAGGGCCGCGAGGACGCCGGTCTTGAGGCCAAGGCGCCGTCCATGCAGCGCCGCGCGGCGGATGAGCCGGCGGAGCACATAGCCGCGGAACTCGTTGGACGGCACCACCCCGTCGGCGATGAGGAACGTCGCCGCTCGCGAGTGCTCGGCGACGATGCGTATCGAGACGTCGGTGTCGGGGTCGGCGCCGTACTGCTTCCCCGACATCGACTCGATCTTCTTCACCGTCGGCTGGAACAGATCGGTCCGGTAGACATCGCCGGGGACGCCCTGGAGCACCTGCGTCAGGCGCTCGAGACCGGCACCCGTGTCGATGTTCCGTTTCGCGAGCGGGACGAGCGTCCCGTCGGCCTTGCGATCGAACTCCTGGAACACGTAGTTCCAGATCTCGAGATAACGGCCGCAGTTCTCGCCGGGATTGCAGTCATGCTGCGGCACGCCGGGCTGCGGGCCTTTGTCGATGAAGACCTCGCTGTCATACCCGTACAGGCCGGTCGGCCCGAGCGCCCACGTGTTCTCCGCGTCGCCGAGGCGGAACATCTTTTCCGGCGGCAGCAGCGCGAGCGTCTTGGTCCAGATCTCGTAGGCCTCGGCGTCGCTGGTGTGCACGGTGGCGACGAGCTTGGTGCCATCGAAGCCGAACACCTTGGTGAGCAGCTCCCAGCCCCACTCGATCGCTTCTTTCTTCCAGTAGTCGCCGATGCCGAAGTTGCCGAGCATCTCGAAGAAGGTCTGGTGGTAACCGTCCCGGCCGACCTCGTCGATATCGGTGGCGCGGAAGACCTTCTGGACCGCGACGATCCGCTTGGCCGGCGGCTGCTTCTTGCCGAGGAAGTAGGGCACCAGTGGCTGCATGCCGGCGCTGGTGAAGAGCACGCTCGGGTCGTCCTTCAGGATCAGGGGCCAGCTGGGCATGCGGGTATGGTTCTTCTCCTCGAAGAACTTTATGAACTTCTCGCGGATTTCCGCAGATTCGATCAGCCCTACTCCCTTCGCCGGCTCCGCCTGCTCCGGTCGTGGGGGCCGGATACGGGCGGCTCGGGCCGGATGAACCGGCCCTCGCTTGTATAAAAACGAACGCGGGGCGACCACAAGGTCAGCTCCCCGCGTTCCCCTGCCCTATGTAGAAGTCTAACGTCAGGACTTGGCGGTCGGACCACCTTCGCTGCTGCGACGGACGGTCTCGCCGGTGCGGCCGGCCGTCTCGCCCGTGCGTCCGAGGGTGTCGCTCGTGCGCTGACCGACGCCGGAGCGGTCCCACTGGCGCTTGGCCTCGTCGACGAGCTCCTTGCCCTTGACCTGGGCCTGCTGAGAGAGGTCGTTCGCGACCTTCTGCAGCTCGTCCCCTCGTCGCTTCAGCTCGTCGCTACGAACGCGCAGCTCTTCGCGCGTCACATCGCCGGTCTTCGGCGCGTACAGCAGTGCGACGATCGCGCCCGCAAGCAGCCCAATGAGGAATCCCATGGCGTGTCTCCTCTATTTCTTTCTGTCGTTCTCCTATGACCCTAACTCCTGCTACGTGGCTCCGCGACACTTACCGCGAACGCCGCGATCAGCGCCGCCACCGCCGCAAGAAGCAATTGAGCGTCTCCTAGCATGCCGACGCGCAGGCCGAAGATCTCTCCGGCCGCCTGCGCAAGCGCGACCGCTGCGGCGGCGAGGATCCACGCCGCACCCAGGGAGCGTGGCCGCCCGAGCGTGGCACGCAGCGCGGCCGGAACTCCAAGTGCCACCAGAGCAAGTGGGATGAGCGCCGGTGGCATCAGGCGGCTCGGCCTCGCCGCGCGACGACAGCCAGACGACGCGCAGGGAGCGCGAAGAGCGTGAGCGCCCCGGCCGCCCGTGCGCGCTCAGGTGTGAGATCGCCCAGGGGCATGCGCGCCACGGCGACCGCGGCGAAGAGCGGGACGAGGAAGAAGTACGAGAAGAGGCTCCGCCAGGCGAAGAAGAGCGGTATGAGCGCGAGCACCACGCCCAGCTCGGGGCTCGTGCGCCGCGAGCGCCATGCGACCACGAGACACACGACCGCGCACAGCCCCTCGAGCGCAAGGTAGGCGGTCGCGGGCAGCAGCGGAAGTCCGCCGTTCGTCCCGAGGAAGATGATGCCCGCGCCGCGCGGGAACATCGGGTCGGACAGCGGCGTCGTCACGCCCTCGAACCAGTCCGCCGGATGCCACAGGATGAACGGCAGGTTCGTCACAACGAAAACGCTGGCCGCGATCGCCGCGCGCCGCAGACCTTCGCGCCAGCCGTGCATGGTGACGACCGCGATCAGATAGAACGGCGCGAAGAACCAAGCCAGTTGCTTGGTCGCGGCCGCGATTCCGTACGCGAGCGCGCTCCAGCGTCGCTCCCGCCACAGCCAGGCGGCCGCGAGCGGCAGCACGTACAGGAGGTCGACGCTCCCGCTGACGGTGAACGCCGCGAGCGACGCCGCGCCAAGGACCGCGGTGAGCATGAACGGCCGAAGGCCGGTCGGCGTACGCAAGACCACCAGGGCCATCGCGGCGATGAGGCACAGCACATAGAGCCGATTGGTGTCCCAACCGAGCGCGACGAACGGTGTGATCAAGAGGAACGACAGCGCGGGATAGGACGGCCGCGTCACGAACTCGACGTTCCCGCCTTCACGTGCCCGCAGTGCCCACGCGGCGTCGAGCTGGTCATCGGTCGGATACACGGCAACGTCGGAAAACTGCCCGAGTCGCAGGGGCGTCGTGCGATCCGCGCCGATGCCGAGCTGCGCGTAGCAGTCAAAGATGTCGAGCGACGCGTAGGGGTCGCGTCCCGCAAGCACCAGACGGGCGGCGCATTCGTTGAGCGCGATCGCATCGTTGTGATACGGGGTCCAGTCCCAGGGCCAGACGAGACGATGCAGGCGCGTGTGCGTCGGCGGCGTGTCGGCGTCGCCTTGTCCGGTCCCGCGCACAGCCGCGATGAGCACCGCGAGCGCGGCACCGATCGCGACGACGACCGCGATCGCCCCGGGACGTTCGGGTCGCTGGATGACGATGCTGTTCAGGAGCCCGGCGTAGTAGAGCGCGGCACCCGCGACCGCGATCGCGGCCATCCGAAAAAGCGCGCGCATGGCGGCCTAGGCCGCGCTGCCGGCGCGGACGATCCCGCCCCCAACGACCAGGTCGTCCTGATAGAAGACCACGGCCTGACCGGGCGCGACCAGCGCGGGCGCAGCCAGACGCAATCGCGCACCATCAGGGTTCACGTGGACCGCTGCGGCAAGGGGCGTGCCGCGATATCGGAGCACCGCGGCTGTCTCGAATGTGCTCGCGGGCGGGACGTCACTCGTGAATCGCACGTTGCGAAGGTCATAGTCAGTACGGGTGATCTCCTCGCGCGTCCCGACGACCGCCGCCGATCGCTCGGGCTCGAGACGAAGCACATACAGACGTTCGCCCGTGGCCACGCCTGTCCCGGAGCGCTGGCCCACCGTCAGCCCACCGATGCCCGCGTGCTGGCCGACCACGCTACCGTCGACGCGCTCGACCGGCCCGCTGTCGAACGCGCGTGGTGCGCGACTCCTGACGAGGTCGCGGTAATCACCGGCGACGAAGCAGATGTCCATGCTCTCTGCTTTCGTTGCCGTCGCCAGACCGAACCGCGCCGCGATCTCGCGGGTCTCGGTCTTGTTCGCGAGATCACCGATCGGGAATTCGATGCGTCGCAGCTCGCGCTGGCCGAGCATGTAGAGCGCGTACGACTGATCCTTTGCCGCGTCGCGAGCGCGCAGAAGCTGACGCGATCCGTCCTCCGCATCGGCCACGCGCGCGTAATGCCCGGTCGCGAGGCGCGTGCCACCGAACTTCGCGACAACGTCACGCAAGAGCGCTTCGAACTTCACGTGGTGGTTGCATGAGACACACGGATTCGGCGTCTCACCGGACGCGTACGCGTCGACGAACCGGTCGACGACCTCCTTACCGAACACGTCCGCATAGTCGAGCGCGTAGAAGGGAATGCCCAGCGTCGCCGCAGCCCGGCGCGCGTCTTCCCCCGCCTCGTCCGTCCCGCAGCACCGCGGAGCATCGGTCTCGACACCGCCGGGCACGAGGCGCATCCAGACGCCGACCACGTCCTCGCCCCGTTCCAGCAAGAGCGCCGCGGCCACGGACGAGTCGACGCCCCCGCTCATCGCGACGAAGACCTGCTCGCTCATACCGACACCGTGGCTGCTTCGCGCAGGCGGGCGACGATCGGAGGCAGCGCTAACAGGAGGGCGTCCACGTCGGCGTCGGTGGTCGCGCGACCCACCGTGAGCCGCAGCGAGCCCTGCGCGACGTGTCGCTCCAAGCCAAGCGCGAGCAGCACGTGGGATGGTTCGGTGTCGCCCGACGTGCACGCGGAGCCGCTCGACGCGGCGAACCCCGCGAGATCGAGCGCGACGATGAGCGATTCACCCTGCGTGCCCGGGAAGCAGAAGGACGCGTTGTTCGGAAGCCGCTCGGTTCGGTGTCCGGTCAGCACCGCGTCGGGCACGCGCGCCAGGACGCCATCGATGATCCGGTCGCGCAGCCTGGACTGACGCGCCGACTCCGTCGTCCGGCGTTCGGCGGCGACACGAAGCGCGACGCCCAGGCCGACCACACCGGCGACGTTCTCGGTCCCGGTGCGACGACCCTTCTCCTGCCCGCCGCCTGTCTGCATCGTGGCGAGGCGCGTGCCGCGTCGCACGTACAGCGCACCGACGCCCTTCGGCCCGTAGAACTTGTGCGCGTTGACGGAGACCAGATCGACCGGGATCTCGCTCACGTCGAAGTCGAGCGCGCCAACGGTCTGCACCGCGTCGGTGTGAAGCTTCACACCGCGGTCGTGGCAGATCGCGCCGATCTCGGCGATCGGCTGGACCGTGCCGATCTCGTTGTTCGCGTGCATGACCGATACGAGCGTCGTCTTCGGCTGGATTGCCGCGGCGATAGCGGCCGGATCGACGCGTCCGTCGCGATCCACGGCAACGACGGTGAGCCGCACGTGCCCGTTCGATTCGAGGTCCCGCGCGGTATCGAGGACCGCGTGATGCTCGATCGCGGTGGTCACCAGATGATCGCCGAGGCCGCGGCGCGCCTTCATCACGCCCCGGAGGGCGAGGTTGTCGGCTTCGGTGCCGCCGCTGGTGAACACGATCTCCGCTGGCTGAGCCCCGAGAGCGTCCGCGACCTCCTCGCGCGCGCGGTCCACCAGCTCGCGCGCGGCACGGCCCTCGGCGTAGATGCTCGAGGGGTTGCCGTGCGTGTCGCGAAGCACGCGCGCCATCGCCTCGGCGACCTCGGGGTCGACGGGTGTGGTCGCGGCGTGATCGAGATAGACGCGCTTCACGTGTGTAAGTCTAGGCGTGATGCTGCCCTTCTTCGCCGCGATCGGGCTCTTCGTGATGCTGGTCCTTCTCTGGCTGGGAGAGCGACTCGCCGACCGGACTGAGCCGCGCCCACGCACCCGGCGCCAATTGCCGCCTGGCTCACGTTTGAATTGAGCGATCTCGAGATCAGCCAGCGCGCCGCGCGCCGACTCGCGATCGACGCGCAGCTCCTCGGCGCCGAACGGCAGAGCGCGGACCGCCGCGGGATCCTCGCGATCGTCGATCGGGTGATCTGGCTGCAGCTCGATCCGACCAGTGCCGTCGCGCGCAGCCACCTCCTCGTACTCTGGAGCCGTCTCGGTCAGTACGAGCGAGAGGACGTCGCGCGCCTGATCTACAGAGACCAGCGCCTCTTCGAGTGGCGCGCGTTCGTCTATCCGACCCGGCACCTCCCCTTCTACCTGCTGGCGATGCGCAGTACGTCCAATAAGTACACGAACCGAAAATGGCGCGCGGCGTGGATGCGCAAGAACATGCCACTTCGGCGGCAGGTGCTGTCACGGCTGCGACGTGAGGGACCACTGGCGACCAGCGCGTTCGACGGACGGGAAGCGGTGTCGTGGCACTCGACCGGTTGGACCAACGAGCGCAACGCGAGCCAGATGCTCGAGTTCCTCTCCGCCGAGGGCCGAGTTCTCGTCGCCGGCCGCACCGGACAGGAGCGGCTGTGGGACCTCACGGAGCGCTGCGTGCCGGCGAAGGCGCTGGTGTCGTCAGCCCCGCCGATGAAGCTCATCCGCGACGCGACGGTCCGCGCCCTGCGCGCGCTCGGCGTCGCGACGACGAAGCAGATCAGCGAAATGCTTCCGGGCGCGGTGCGCGACCGCGTGCTCAAGGAGATCGCGTCGCTGGCGCGGTCCGGAGACTTCGTTCCCGCGCGGATCGTGGCAAATGAGGGCACGCTGAAAGGCACCTGGTACGTCCTCGCCGCGGATGCGGAGCGGATCCCGGCACTCGAGCGGAGCTGGAAGGGCCGCACCACCATGCTGTCCCCCTTCGACACGCTGATCCGCGACCGCGCGCGCACCGAGGCGCTCTTCGGCATGCGCTACCGGATCGAGATATACGTCCCCCCGACGAAGCGCCAGTACGGCTACTTCGCGATGCCGATCCTGCACGACGACGAGCTCATCGGACGGATCGATCCGCGCGTCGATCGCGACGGGGACGCATTCGTGGTGAATGCCGTTCACCTCGAGCCCGGCATGAAACGGGACCGCGCTACCGGCCGCGCGGTCGCGCGCGCGCTCGACGACCTCGCGCAGTTCACCGGCGTATCGCGCGTGAGGATTCCTGCGGGAGTCGGCTTGCCTGGGCTCCGTTAGTCCTTCGCTGGCTTCTTGATCACTTGAAGACCCAGCTCCTCGAGGAGCTTGTCGTCGAGCGCAGCCGGTGCGTCGAGGAGCGGGTCATAGCCGGTCTGCGTCTTTGGAAAGGCGATGGTCTCGCGCGCGTTCTCGAGGCCGGCGAGGATCATCACGGTCCGGTCGATGCCCGTCGCGATCCCGCCCTCGGGCGGCGCGCCGTACTCGAGCGCATCTAGGAGAGCGCCGAAGCGGGTCGCGGCTTCGGCCTTGGAGATCCCCATGAGCGCGAACACGCGCTCTTGCACCGCGCGGTTGTGGATGCGGATGCTCCCGCCGCCGAGCTCGTTGCCATCGAAGACCATGTCGTACTGCGTGCTTCGTGCCTTTCCCGGATCGGTATCGAGCAGCGCGAGATCCGCCTCGCTGAATGGTCCGGAGAACGGGTTGTGTGAAAAGGTCCAGCCACCTTCGGGCGTGCGTTCGAACATCGGGAACGGGTGCACCCAGAGCGCGTGGTGCGTCGACTCGTCGATCAGGCCGAGCTGCGAGCCGATCTGTGAACGCAGCGTGCCGATCGACACGCTCGCGGTGTGATCGTCGGCCGCGACGGCGAGCAGCATGTCGCCTTCCTTCGCGCCCGCCGCGCCGCGGAGGCGCGAAAGCTCGTCGGGACTGAGGAACTTCGCGACAGGAGAACGGACCTCGGCTCCCGCGAACGCGAAGGACACGAGACCCTTCGCGCCTTTGGTCTTCGCCACGCCGGTCCACGCGTCGATCTGCTTGCGCGAAGCGTCCGCCTGGCCAGGCAGGACGATGCCCCGCACGGCGCCGCCACGCTCGATCGCGTCGTTGAAGACGGCGAATGCGCTGCCTTTGAAGAGGTCCGTGAGGTCGACGAGCTCCATCGCAAAGCGCGTATCGGGGCGATCGCTCCCGTACCGGCGCATCGCGTCGTCGTACGTGATGCGCGGCCACGGCTTTTGGTGCAGCGGCTTCGACGCGAAACGTTCGAACACAGCCGTATAGCACTCCTCGACGATCGCCATGACGTCGTCGGGCTCCGCGAAGCTCATCTCCACGTCGAGCTGCGTGAGCTCGTAGATGCGGTCGGCTCGCGGATCTTCGTCGCGGAAGCACCGCGCGATCTGCACGTACTTGTCGATCCCGCCGACCATGAGGATCTGCTTCAGCTGCTGCGGGGACTGCGGCAGTGCCCAGAACTTCCCCGGGTAGTACCGCGACGGGACGACGAAGTCGCGCGCTCCGGTGGGATCAGAGCGGATCATCATCGTCGTCTCGATCTCCCAGAAGCCGCGCTCCACGAAGAAGTTGCGGATGACGTTCGTCACTTCACTTCTCAGACGCATGAGGTCCTTCGAACGCTCGCGCCGAAGATCGACATACCGGTACTTCCAGCGGAGGCTCTCGTCGACCGGCGTCTCCTCGTTCACATAGAAGGGCGGCGTCTTCGCTTCGTTGAGGACGACGATCTCCTCCGCAGCGACCTCCACGTCGCCGGTCGCGAGCTTCGCGTTGCGCGTGCCCTCAGGCCGCGGACGCACGGTGCCGCGGATCTGCAGCACCCATTCGCTCCGCGCGTCCTTCAGCGCGGCGTGTGCCTTCGACTGCTCGGCCGCGTTGGCGACGATCTGCGTCTTGCCGTAGCGGTCGCGGAGATCGATGAACGTCACGTCGCCGTGGTCGCGGCGTCGGTCGACCCAGCCAGCGAGGGTGACGGACTTGCCGGCGTCGGCGGCGCGCAGCTCGCCCGCGGTGTGCGTGCGCAACATCAGGACGGGTCCTTCATGTACGGGCCCTCGCCGGCGGCCCCCGGCTCGCTGTCATCCGGGTTGCTCGGCGGCTTCCACAGCGTTGGGCGGGCGTGCGGCTTCACGTGGCGCCCGACCTCCGTGACCACCGCGGCGAGCCGCGTGACGCGCTGCTCCTTTTTCGCCAGGTCGCGCACGATGACATTGCCGCCGCGCGCCTCGGGCGTGCCGCGGATGACCGCGACGCGAGCACCGTGCTTGATCGCGCTCTCGAGCTGCTTGTCGAGCGGTCGCGCCGAATAGTCGATCGCGACCGTGAACCCCTTTTCGCGCAGCGGGTTCGCAAGCTGCGTGCGATCGGCAACGTCGTCCGGCTGGGCCGAGACGACGTACACATCGGGCTTCGGTTCCTGCGCCACGGTCACTCCCTGCTGCTTCAGCGCGTAATAGAGCACCTCGACGCCGCCGGCGATGCCGGTCCCGGGTATCCCGGGACCGCCCATGATGCGGACGAGCCGGTCGTAGCGACCGCCGGCTGCGACAGCGATGTCACCGGACTTCGTGAACGCCGGGTCCGTCAACACGAACTCGGACACGGTGCGCGTGTAGTAGTCGAGCCCACGCACGAGGGTCGGCACCACGCGGTACGGGATCCCGACTCGCGTCAGCCCGTCCTGCACTTCAGCGAAGTGCTTCTTGTCCTCGTCGCAGATCAAGTCGACGATCCTGGGAGCACCTTCAACGACCACGCGGTCCTGCGTCTCATTGGAGTCGAGCACGCGAAGAACGTTCGTCTCGAGCCTGCGCTGCGACTTCTCGCTCAGGGCGTCGCGGTGCTTCGCGAAGTACTCGGCGAGCGCCGCCTTGACCTTCGGCTGGCACGCTTCGTCACCGATGGTGTTGACCTGGATCTCGTACGCGGTGAGGCCGACCTCCTGGAAGAGCCCGTGAGTGAAGTCGACGATCTCGACGTCGGCCGCCGCCTCGGGTGCGCCGTAGCACTCGAGACCCCACTGCCAGAACTGGCGGAACCGGAGCAGCTGCGGACGCTGCCCGCGGAACATCGCCTCCCAGTAAAAGAAGCGGATGGGCTGTGGCGTCTTGTGCAGTCCGTGCTCAAGGAGCGCGCGGGTGACTGCCGCGGTGCCCTCGGGCCGCAGGGCCATCCCCGTCCCCTCGCCGCGCTGTCCCACCTCGTACATCTCGTATCCGACGATGTCGCTCGACTCGCCCGACGACTTCACGAAGACCTCGCGGTCCTCGAAGATCGGCGTGCTGATGCGCGGATAGCCGTAGCGGAGGGCGCGCGCCTGCACCACGGCCTGGAGCGCGTCCATCGCGGCCGCTTCTTCGGGGAGGAGGTCCCGCGTACCGCGGGGCGCCTGAAAGGCGGGCATCGGGAGCATGACGATATCCCGCTGCGCCACACACCGTGCAGCGGATATCGTGATTGGATGGAAAAGAAGCCGGCAACCAGAGCCACGATCGAGCTCGTTAAGGGCGGCACGATCACGTTCACGCTTCGAGCCGACAAAGCGCCGCAGACCGTCGAGCGGTTCGCGAACAAGGCGCGGAGCGGTTTCTACGACAACCTCACCTTCCACCGCGTCGAGGACTGGGTCGTCCAGGGTGGCGACCCCAAGGGGACCGGCACCGGCGGCGACCGCGTGCCGAGCGAGTACAACGACCTCAGCTTCAAGCTCGGCTCGGCCGGGATCGCACGCGGTCAGGATGCCGCGTTCAACAACGATTCCCAGTTCTTCTTCGTGAAGAAGGACTCCACGTTCCTGGACAAGCAGTACACGAACTTCGGGCAGGTCACCGACGGCATGGACGTCGTGGCCAATATCAAGATCGGCGACAAGATCAAGAAGATCACCGTCGAGTGAGGCGGGTCGCCGCGCTATTGGCATGTGTGGTCTTCGTTTCCTGCGGCGGCGGACCGAGCGCCGCCTCGCCGACGGCGACGCGTAGCCTTGCACCGTCGGCCGCACCGACCGCCGCGACGAACGCCGACCCACGCAACTGCGCACCGGTCGCATCGGGCATCGCGGTGAAGACCGCTTCGATGGAGCTCGCGAAGGGCGGGGTCGTCCAGATGGCGCTTCGCCCGGACAAGGCGCCGAGCACGGTCGCCACGTTCATCTCGAAGGCGAACGCCGGCTTCTACAACAACCTGACGTTCCACCGCGTCGTCGGCGACTTCGTCGCCCAGGGCGGCGACCCTCTGGGGACCGGCAGCGGCGGCGGCAATCAGCCGACCGAGCTAAGCGACCTGCCGTTCTGTAAGGGCTCGCTCGGCATCGCACGCGGCGGCGATATCAAGGTGAGCAACGATTCCCAATTCTTCATTTGCACCGGAACGTGCCGCCACCTCGACGGCCAGTACACGAACTTCGGCCAGGTGACTGGCGGCATGGACGTCGCACTCGGCATCAAGATCGGGGACAAGATCAAGTCGATCCGCATCGTGTAGCGGTGTCGTCACTGAGCGTGCGCGGGTCGCTCGCCTACGCGCTCGCTTTCGCTCTCTTTGTCGTCGTCGCGCTGCCGCTCGACCGCGCGACATCCGCGCTGGAGCAGTCCGTGCTGGGGCTCACGGCGTGGGCCTTCCTCCTCATCGCGCTGCGGCTTCAGCCACCCGCGGTGCGCGTACAGGTCGCGGTGCTCGTCGTGCTCGCGACGTTCCTCGAGATCATCGGCTCGATCGTGTGGGGCGCGTACCGCTATCGCCTCGAGAACCTTCCGCTCTACGTCCCCGCCGGCCACGGCCTCTTCTATCTCGCGGCGCTGCGCGTCGCGTCGCTCCCGCTGCTCGAGCGTCACGCGCGCAACATCGTTATCGCCGTGACCGCGGGCGCGACACTGTGGATGGTCTACGGCCTGGCGCGCCCGCCGCTCCCGGACCTGCTGGGCTTCGTCACGTGGGCGATCTTCCTGCGCTTCATCATCCGGGGGCGTTACCCGCTGCTGTATGCGGTGAGCTTCGCGATGACGACCGCACTCGAGCTGTATGGCACCGGTCTCGGCGTCTGGCGGTGGGCGCCGATCCTACCGGGACTCACGATCCCGGCCGGCAATCCACCGACGGGTATCGGCGCAGGCTACGCGGCGATGGATGCGCTGACGCGGCGGATAGTGCGACGACTCAAGACCGGACGCGGTGGTCAAGACCCGCTCCCGGGACCGACCGAAGCCCGAGTCAGTGCCCGGTGATGGATAGGTCCCTGAATACAACGCGCACGTCGCGCTCGTTGCCGCTGCCGACGATCACCCCCGCCTTGCCCCAGCTCCTCGCGTCAGTGTCGCTGACCGACAGCAGCACCTTGCCGCCGACGCTCAGCCGGAGCGTCGTTGGCGCGCGTCGTTGGCATTCGACAGAGAGCCGGATCGGGCCCGAGACCGAAAGCTTCGGCGTTGCCAATGTGAAGTTGCTTGCTAAGACTTTGAAGGTCCGATTCTGGCCAAGACCCAACGCGCGATATACGGCGTAGCGGCCGTCGACTCCGACGCGGAAGTCGTAATCAGCATCATCGCCGGTGCAGATGACGCCGGCTGTCGGCACGGGTTCATCGTCGGACCATGAGCCGCTCGGGGCGCGAAACTCCACGGTGACCTGGACCGACAGATCCCACTCGCGCCACGTATCGGGGACGGAGGTAGCCGTCCGACCAGGCTGCTTCACGAGGACCTCGTATCCATCTGGGACGTAACGCGCCCCCGAGACGTCCATGTCCCACTGGCGCAGTACGTGTGGCTCTGAGATGAGGCTGTCGCGGTATGGCAACGGGATCGACGGGTTGGCAGTCGCAAGTACAACGCCGATGACGACGATGCCGACGAGGGTGAGCACTGCTACCGCCGTGAGCCTGAACCATGGCCGCGAGATCAATGCCACTAAGCCGAAGAGATTAGCCGTCCGTGAACGGGATCACGTGCTCCTGCTCTTCAGGATCGTTGCGTGCCACGACGGCGACGACCGGCTCGTCGTACGGGTTCTCTGGATAGTGCGGGACACCGGGCGCGACGAACAGAAAGTCGCCGGCCTTCGTTTCCATCGAGTGCTGTAGCCGATCGCCCCAGTGGTGGATCGCGCGACCGCTGATCACGTAGATCGCGCTCTCGAATTCGCTGTGCGAGTGCGGCTCGGCCTTTCCCTTCGGCGGGACGACGATCAGGTTCAGCGAGAGGTCTTTCGCGCCCGTGGTCTTCCCCGACACACCGAGGAAGTACGGGATCTTCTGCTTCGCCTCGAATGCCACCGTGCTGCGCACGCGGACCGATCCGCTGTGGCCCTCGATGTCCGGGCCGGCGGTCACTGGACGCCGCCCTTCGTCATCGGCAGCGCATCGAGGATCTTGCGCAGCTTGTCCTCGGGCAGGACCTTCTCTTCGAGAGCCACGTCAATCAGCGGCTTCCGCTCGGCGAGCGCGCGCTTCACTAGTGCCGCCGACTTCGCGTATCCGATGTGCGGGGTGAGCGCGGTGATGATGAGCGACGGACTGGAGTCCATCAGCTCCTTCACGCGATCCTCGTCGACGCGCATGCCTTCGATCGTCTTCACGCGGAGCTGGCGCACGGCAGTCGCGAGGATCGTCGCGGAGAAGCACACCGCGTAGTTGATGCCCGGCATCATCACGTTGAGCTCGAGCTGCCCGGCCTGCGCGCCCCACGCGACCGTCGTGTCGTTCCCGATCACCTGAAAGCAGACCTGGTTGACCATCTCGGCGATCGCCGGATTCACCTTGCCGGGCATGATCGACGAGCCGGGTTGCACGGCCGGGATCACGAGCTCACCGAAGCCGGTGCGCGGCCCCGACACGAGGATGCGGATGTCGTTGCAGATCTGCGAGAGCTCGATCGACGCAGTACGCATGCCGCTCGAGATGCGAACGAACGCGGCCATGGACTGCATCGACGCGAAGAGATCCTTCGCCGGCACGATGGGCTCGCCATACCACTCCGCGAGATGACGGCACACGCGTTCGCGGAACTGCGGATCGGCGTTGAGTCCGGTGCCTGCCGCGGTGCCGCCGATGCCGAGCTCGCACAGCTCCGCGCGGCCGGCACGCAGGCGCGCCGACGCGCTCTTGATGCGGGTCCCCCACCCGCCGATCTCCTGCCCGAAAGTGATCGGAACAGCATCCTGCAGATGCGTCCGGCCCGGCTTGACGATGTCGGCGTACTGCGCGGCTTTCGCAGCGAGCGCTTCGCCGAGCTTGTCGAGCTCCTCGCAGACCGCTTTCGTGAGCTCGAGGTGCGCGAGCCGCATGGCGGTCGGGGTCACGTCGTTGGTCGACTGACTCATGTTCACGTGATCGTTGGGGTTCACGTGCTCGTACGTCCCCAGGCCGCCGCCGCAGATCTGATTCGCGCGGTTCGCTATGACCTCGTTGACGTTCATGTGGAATGACACGCCGGCGCCGGAGTGGAACACATCGACCACGAATTGATCCATGTGCTGTCCCGCGAGGATCTCGTCGCAGACGGCGACGATCGCGTCCCGTCGCTTGGGCTCCAACCGACCGGCCTCCGCGTTCGCGAGGGCCCCGGCGCGCTTCACGCGCACCATCGCGCGAATGAAGGCGGGAAATGGCTTGTATCCGGAGATGGGGTAGTTCTCGATGGCACGCTGCGTCTGTGCACCCCACAACGCGTCGGATGGGACCTCTATCTCTCCGAGCGTGTCCTTTTCCCGACGCGCCGCCATCGAGAAGTAGAATAGATGTTCCGAGTGCAGAAGAATCGGCTCACCTGGATGATCGGCGGACCCCAGGGGAGCGGCATCAATGCCTCCGCCGAGGTTTTCGCAAAGGCCTGTTCGCGGGCCGGGCTACGCGTCTACGCGAACATCGAATACCACTCGAACATCATGGGTAAGCACTCGTTCTATCGGGTGCGCGTCGATGACGACGATATCCGTTCTTACCGAGACACCGCCGACATCCTCGTTGCGCTCGACGACGAAACGCTCACCGGCGACGGGCACCATCGTCGCTGGCCAACGCATTTCGGCCACCTGCACGAGATCAACGAGGGTGGTGGCGTCGTTTACGACAGCGAGATCGAGTTCCAGTCCAAGGACGCCGGCCGCGCCGACTTGCGCTTCTACCCGGTCCCCTTCATGGAGATCATCAAGAAAGCGCTCGAGGAAGTCGGCAAGGGTGAGCAGGCGCGGCGGTATGAGGTCATGAAGAACACCGTCGGTCTCGGCGCGTCGCTCGCGCTCTGCGAGTACCCGTTCGACCTCGTCGCCGAGGTCATCCGCAGCCAGTTCAAAGGCAAGCGTTCGGAGGTCGGTGAGCTCAACGTGCGCGCCGCGCGCCTCGCCTTCGAGCACGTGAAGCAGAACGAGAGCGCGAAGGACTTCCCGTACACCCTACGGCCCGGCGCAGAGCCGAAGGCACGGATCCTCGCGAAAGGCTACGAGATCGCCGCGATCGCGAAGCTGAAGGCCGGTTGTTCGTTCCAGACCTATTACCCGATCTCCCCCGCGACCGACGAGAGCGTCTTCCTCGAGCGACACCAGCGCGACTTCAACCTCCTCGTCGTGCAGTGCGAGGACGAGATCAGCTCGATCAACATGGCGGTCGGCGCGGCGCATATGGGCGTGCGCGTCGCAACGGCGACGAGTGGCCCCGGCTTCGCGCTGATGGTCGAGGGCATCGGCTTCGCGTCCATCACCGAGGCGCCAGGACCGGTACTCGTGCTCTACCAGCGCGGCGGCCCGTCAACGGGACTACCGACGCGGCAGGAACAGGGCGACCTGCAGTTCGCGCTGCACCCGGCGCAGGGCGACTTCCCGCACATCGTCACGGCGCCCGGTGACCTCCGCGAGACGTACCAGGACGTCTTCTCCGCCTTCAACTGGGCCGAGCGTTACCAGATGCCGATCATCGTCATGTCGGACAAGAAGCTCGCGTCGGTGTACACAACGATCGACAAGCTCGAGCTCAAGTACGACAAGATCGACCGCGGCGAGCGCTTTACGGGGACCGAGTGGACCGCCGTCGACGCGAAGGGTCCGAACGACACCGCTAACGGCCACAACGGCAACGCGAAGCACGGCGATGGCAACGTGAAGGAGTACCTTCGCTACGCGCTTACGAAGGACGGGATCTCGCCCCGTAGCCGACCCGGCATCCCGGGTGGTCGCTTCTGGGTCACTTCCGACGAGCACGACCCCGACGGCCACATCACCGAGGGCGTCGAGATGCGGATGGCGATGATGCACAAGCGGATGGGCAAGCTCGCGCTCGCGCAGAAGGCCATCCCGCAGGACCAGCAGTACGCGCTGCACGGTCCGGCGGACGCAGATCTCACTGTCGTCGCCTGGGGTTCCACCAAGGGAACGATCCTCGACGCCATGAAGGTGCTCGAGGCACAGGGCAAGAAGATCAACTTCCTCCAGTGCCGGCTGATGAAGCCGTTCCCCGCCGAGGCCGTGGGCGACATCCTCCGCAAATCGAAGCGGATCGTGAGCATGGAGGAGAACTTCTCCGGACAGCTCGCGTCACTGGTGACGGAGCACACCGGCATCCTCATCAAAGATCGCATCAACAAGTACGACGGCCGACCATTCAGCGAGGACGAAGTCGTCCGCGCTCTCGATAGCGCCCTCGCTGGCGGCAAGGCGGAACCCGTGGTGACGCATGTCCGCTAACACGCCGATCGCACCGACGAAGCTCACGATCAAGGACTACAAGTCGGAACTGCACAACGATTGGTGTGCGGGCTGCGGAGATTTTGGCATCCTTACTTCGATTCAAATGGCGCTCGCGCAGCTGCAGCTCGACCCCGACAAGGTCGCGGTGTTCTCGGGCATCGGCTGCTCCGGCAAGACGCCGCACTACATCAACGCCTATGGATTCCACACGCTGCACGGGCGCGTCCTCACGGTCGCGACCGGCGCGCGTCTCGCGAACACGAATCAGACCGTGCTCGCGCTCGGGGGCGACGGCGATGGCTACGGCATCGGCGCCGGCTACTTCGTCGGCGCGGGCCGCCGCAACGTGGACTTCGCGTACATCGTCCACAACAACAACGTCTACGGCCTCACCAAGGGCCAGGCGTCACCGACGCTCGCGAAAGGCAAGAAGACGAAGTCGATGCCCGAGCAGTCGATCCAGGACGGCATCAATCCCGTGGCGATGGCGATCGCGTCGGGCTACACGTTCATCGCTCGCGCGTACGCGCTCGAGCCCAAGTACACGGCGGGCATCATCGCTCGCGCGATCGAGCACAAAGGCGCGGCGCTGGTGGACGTGCTACAGACCTGCCCGACCTACAACGACCTGTACACCAAGGAGTGGTACGAGGGCGCGGATCTGCCCGAGAAGCGCTCGCGCCTCTACAAGCTCGAGGACCAGGGCTTCGACGGCAAGGTCAAGGACGCAACCGACAAGCAGGAGATCATCGCGAAGAAGGCTGCCGCCGTCGCGCGCAGCTACGAGGACGAGCCGATCCCGATCGGGGTGTACTACGAGATCGACCTGCCGACGTACGAGGACGAGGTCTTCCGCCGGATTCCGGGTCTGAAGGAGACGCCGCTCGTCGAGCAGAACTCGTTCGAGCGCGACGTCAATCCGCTGCTCGAGGCGATGCGCTAGGCGCTCTTGCCCGACGCCTCAGCCGGTGCGCGCCACCCTCAGCTCGTGCGCCCCGTCGGTGCGCGTGTATTCGTAGAAGACGTCGCCCGCTTCGGTGATCTCGACGTAGCGAACACCACCCGGTCCGCTCGCGGTGCCGATCGCCGGCCCGTCGAGGCTGACGCGCTCCCACCGACGCAGGTCGGTGCTGCGCGCGAGGCCGCACCGTTCCTCGTAGTTCCCCGCGAGTGACGCGCTCCCGTCGTACAGCCCGAGCCAGCCATCGCCGTCGCGAACCGCGGTGCTGAGGCGCGTGGTGAACGAGTCCCACCCCGAGGCGCTCGGCAGGAGCGCAGGCCCCTCCCAGTCCCATCGCCGGCCGTCGCCACTGGTGGCGAACCCGGTCGCCGAGATCGTGCGTCCTGTCGAGAGCGCGTCGCCGGTGTCGTGCAGGCCGGTGCCCTGCGTCATCGGAAGCGTCCCATACGAAACGAACATGAGCCACCGGTCGCCAGCACGCCGGAGCCACGGGTCCTTCACCGCCGCGAGACCGAGATCGAGTGGATCGAGCACGATGACCATGTCCGCGGGATCGAACGCGTCGACGGCCTGCGCCTCGACGAGCCCGATGCGCCAGCGCCGGTCGTTGTGCCGCACGAAGCTCACGTAGAGCCGCCACCCGTCGCCCACGCGCGTTAGCGCGCAGCGCTCGATCGACTCCGCGCCGAACGGGTCTTTGTCCGCGGCCCACACGGTGTCGTAGCGAGCACCGTCGTGGCTCGCGGCGATGCGGACCTCATAGCCGCGTTTCGGCCGCGGGCCCCGCAAGCGATACACGAGGTATGTATCGCCGCCGTCGATGAAGGCGCCCGGTGCACCCGCCCAGCAGCCTTCAGAGTCGCACGGCGGTGCGACGATCGCCCGCCCGCGCTCCGGGTCGAAGAGGGTCACGCCTGCGGTGCTGGTGTGCTGAGATGCTTCGCGACGAAACCGATCTCCAGCGCAGTCTGCTTGATGCGCTCGTCGACGACGAGCGAGCCGTGCCCGGCGTCGTAGCGATATTCCTCGAACGGCTTTCCGAGCTCGCGCAGGCGGTCGCGGTACACATCGACGCTGCGCGAGGGGCAGCGCGGATCGTTCTGTCCGACCAGCAGCAGCATCGGAACGCGCACGCGATCGATGTAGGTGATCGGATTCGCCACTCGATAACGGTCCGGCACCTCCGTCGGCGTGCCACCGAAGAGCGCGGCATCGTACTTCTTGAGCGGCTCCATCTCGTCCTCGTATGCCGGGATGTAGTCGCCGATGGGCACGATGCCTATGCCGAGCGCCCAACGCTCGGGCTGCGTTCCGAGGCCGAGGAGCGTGAGATAACCGCCCCACGATCCGCCACCGAGAACGCTTCGCTTCGGATCCGTGAGCTTCGTCGCGATCGCCCAGTCGTGCACCTTCGCGATGTCTTCGAGCTCGGTGAGGCCCGGTCGGCCGACGATCGCGTCGCGCCAGGCTTTGCCATAGCCGCTCGAGCCGCGGTAGTTGAGGCAGACGACGGCGAATCCGTGGTCGACCCAGGCCTGCACCGTTGGCGAGAAGCTGTCGCGGTCCGCCGCCTCGGGCCCGCCGTGGATGAAGAAGTATGTCGGGTGCGGCCCTTTTCCCGGTGGCTCCGCGACGAAGACGTGCACGCCGTCTACGTCCGCGTCGCGGTACGGCACGCCGGTCGGCGCGTCGCTTCCGGCGAGCACGACGCCACCGCCGACCAGCCGGACCGCCGCGGGCTCGGACGACCGGTCGAGCATGTACCAGACCTCGCCGTCAGGCCGCGCGCGCGCCGTCGAGATCGTGCCCGGCTCCGTCGCCAGCCGCTCGAGCTTCGCGCTTGCGAGGTCGTAGCGATAGAGCTCGGTGCGCCCGCGGTGGTCGTGACCCACGAGCAATGACCGTGCGTCGGGATACCAGTCCGCGAACGTCTCGCCCGGCAGATCGAGTCGGATCTCGTTCGACGTCCCCGTCTTCGCGTCGAAGATGAGCGGCCGCTCGAGATCCTCGCGATCGTGCACGGCGAGATAGCGCGAGTCTCCGACGACCGGCGACCATCCGCCCGACGGTGAAAGGCCATGACCCGCGCCGTGCGAAAGCTCGGCGACGCACCTGCCCTCGAGGTCGATGATGCGGAGCTCGCGGTTGCGGCTGTCGCCGCTCTCGGAATGGAACAGCCCGACCAGTGTCCCGTCCCGCGAGACGCCGTCGATGAACGCGCTCTGCTCGTGCGCATAGATGCGGCGCGGCTCGTCGTGGTCACGCACCAGATAGACGCTCGAGCCCTCATCCGAGCGCGAGCGTCCGATGACCGCGAAGCCGCCGCCGTCGCCGCTGTGGATCGCGAGCCGACCGCTGTACGCCGGAGAGAGCTGCGGTGCGATCGTCTCGCGCGTTCCGCCGCGCCACGGCTCGCGCACCCATCGGCCCAGCTCGTTGCCCTTCTCGTCGTCGAACCACCAGATCCACTCGCCACGCGGATCGAGCCGGCTCGATACGCGGTACCCGGTGCCCTCGGAGCGGTCGGTGACCTCCCGCCGGTCGCCGGTGGCCTTGTCCCAGGCATAGACCTCGAACTTCCCTCCGGCGTTCGATAGGTAAAGAAGCCGGTCGGGCTTTTCTCTCGCCCACGTCGGGAACATGACGACCGGTGCGCGGAATCGGCGCTTCCAAGTCGCCTCGGACATCATTGGCTCAGCGGCCGTCGCGATGGACGCTGAAGACGTCGCGCACGCCCTCGAGCTTTGCGAGTACGCGGGAGAGCTGCTCGACGCTCGTCACCTGCAGGGTGGCGTTGACCGTCGCGGTCTTGTCGGGATTGGCGAGCGCCGAGAGCGCCATGAGCGCGACCTGGTTCTCGCTGATGACCGCGGCCACGTCGCGCAGGAAGCCGTCGCGGTCCCAGCCCTCAATGCGGATCGCGACCGGATAGGTGCGCGCTCCGGTCCTCTCCCACTCCACCTCGACGTGGCGCTCCTTCTCGGAGCTCGCCTTCACGTTGGTGCAGTCGGCGCGATGCACAGTGACGCCGCGGCCGCGCGTGATGTAACCGACGATCGGATCGCCCGGCACCGGATTGCAGCAGACCGCGAAGCGCACAAGCAGGTCGTCAACACCCTTCACGGTCACACCGCCGCGCGCTGTGGTGGGCGGCAGCTGCGGCGCGGATCCGGGCAGCTGCTGCTCGGCGTCGTCCACGATGCCGAGGCGCATGACGACCTGAGCAGCGGTCACCTCGCCATACCCGAGCGACGCGAACAGCGTGTCGACATCGTGCATGTTCAGCGCCTCGGTGACGCGGCGAAGGTCCTCGTCCGAGAGATCGCCGAGCGATCGTTGCGCTAGACGCTTGAGCTCCCGGTCGAGCAGCTCTTTGCCATGCGTGATGTTCTCGTCGCGCTGGGATCGCTTGAACCATTGACGGATCTTCTCTCTCGCGCCCGGCGTCCGGACCATGCCGATCCAGTCGCGCGAGGGACCGCGGGCCGCCTTGCTGGTGACGATCTCGACGATGTCGCCCGATTGCAGGCGGTGATCGAGCGGCACGATGCGACCGTTCACCTTCGCGCCGATCGTGCGGTGCCCAACGTCGGTGTGGATGCGGTACGCGAAGTCGATCGGCGTGGCGCCGGCGGTGAGCGCCTTCACCTCCCCCTTCGGTGTGAAGACGAACACCTCGTCCTGGAAGACGTCGACCTTGAGCGACTCGACGAACTCCTGGGCGTCCGCGACGTCGTGCTGCCACTCGAGCAGCTGCCGGACCCATGCGAGCTTCGACTCGTAGTCGCGGTCGCGGTCGGCCTTCCCGCCCTCCTTGTAACGCCAGTGCGCCGCGATGCCGTACTCGGAGAGGGCGTGCATCTCCTGCGTCCGCACCTGGATCTCGAGCGGCTGGCCGCCCGGACCCATGACCGCGGTGTGCAGCGACTGGTACAGGTTCGCCTTCGGGACTGCGATGTAGTCGTCGAACTGCCCGGGGATCGGAGGCCACAGCGTGTGGACGATGCCGAGCGCGGCGTAGCACCCTGGAACGTCGGCGACGATCACGCGGATCGCGAGCAGGTCGTACACCTCGTCGAATCCGACGCCCTTTCGGCGCATCTTCTGCGCGATCGACCAGAGGTGCTTCGCGCGTCCGGAGAGCTCGGCGCGGATCCCAGCCTTCTCGAGCTCGCTGGCGAGCGTCTTCATCGCCTGATCGATGAAGCGCTCGCGGACCTGGCGCCGCGCGGCGAGGTGTTCGGCGACCTCCTTGTACTGCTCCGGCTCCAGGTACTTGAACGCGAGGTCCTCCAGCTCCCACTTGATCTGCCAGATCCCGAGACGGTGCGCCAACGGTGCGTAGATCTCGATCGTCTGGCGCGCGATGCGCTGCTGCTTCTCGGGCGGCAGAGGCGCGAGCGTGCGCATGTTGTGAAGCCGGTCGCAGAGCTTGATGATCACGACGCGGAGGTCCTCCGCCATCGCGAGGAACATCTTCCGGATGTTCTCGGCCTGGTGCGCATCGCGCGACTGGCCCTGCAGCCGGCCCAGCTTGGTGACGCCTTCGACCAGGCGACCGATCTCATCGCCGAACTCGAGGCGTATGTCGTCGGTCGTGCGCGCGGTGTCCTCGGGCACGTCGTGGAGCAGCGTCGCGGCGATCGTTGCCGCTTCCATGCCCAGCTCCGCGATGAGCATCGCTACCGCGGCGGGGTGCGTGATGTATGGCTCACCCGAGACGCGCTTCTGTGCGCCGTGCGCCTCGGTCGCGAAGGCGTAGGCGCGCCGCACGAGCTCCGCGTCACCGTCCGCGTAGTGACGCAACATCTCCTTGACGATCCCTTCGACGTCGACCGCGGCGTGGCGCTGTGCCCGAAGGCGGTCGGTGATGCCGACGATCCGCGACGTGATCGCGTTCGCGCGCTCGGCCATCAGGCCATCACCGTTTCCAGACGCATGCGGTCGGCTGTGCCCACGGGTCCGAAATCCTCGAGCTCGAGCTCGACGCGGTCACCGCGGAGGCTCACGCCGACCGTGATGACGGCATCGACGACGCCGGCATCGGTCATCGCCCCGACATGCTCGCCACGACGGAAGGCCATCGCGTCGAAGGTGAAGCGGCCGATGGTGATCTTGCAACGCAGATGGTCCGCGTCGGCCCCCACTTGCCGGATCCCGAAGACCTTGACGCCCCGCAGCAGCAGACGTGGACGCGGGTTCCCCATCCCACACGGCTCGAGCGCGGCGAGCTCGACCGCGAGGCGTGCGGTGAGGGCGTCTGGCTCGATCTCGGCGTCGACGCGCAACGTCGGTACCGGGCGGACGCCGCCGAGACGGCGACGCACGATCTCGTCGAGGCGGTCGGTGAACTCCGCGATCCTCTCGCGCGCGATCGAGAAACCGGCGGCCATCGCGTGACCGCCGTGCTTGATGAGCAGGTCGTCACATTCATCGAGCGCCTCCGCGATGTGCACCGCGGAGATCGACCGGCACGAGCCCTTGCCCTCCTCGCCGTCGATCGCGATGACGACGGCGGGGCGGCCGAAGTCCTCAACTAGCCGCGACGCACCGAGGCCGACGATGCCGGCAGGCCATGCGGGATCCGCGACGACCGTTGCCCACGCGTCCGGCCGTTCCTCGGCGCGCTCGCGCGCGCCCTTCACGACTTGCCGCGTCAGCTCCTGGCGCTCCGCGTTCTTCGCCTCGAGATGATCGGCGAGGATCTTCGCCTCGTCGGCCGCCTCGGTGAGCAGCAGGCGTAGCGCCTCCTCGGCATCGGTGATCCGCCCGGCGGCGTTCAGCCTCGGCCCCAGGACGTAGCCGATGTTCGCCGCGGTCACGTGGCCGAGCTTCAGACCGGAACGCTCGACCAGCGCGCGCACTCCGGTGACGGGCGCGCGATTCAGCGCCTCGAGCCCGTCCCGCACCAGCGCGCGATTCGCTGCGCGCAGCGGCACCACGTCGGCCACGGTCGCGAGGGCCACGAGCTGCAGCAGCTCGTCGCGTCGCAGCGCGAAGCCGAGCTCGCCGAGCAGCCGCCGCGCGAGCACGAGCGCGACGCCCGCGCCGGCGAGCTCCTTGTCGAGCGAGAGGTCGCCGGGCCGGCGGGGGTTCACCAGCGCGAATGCCTCGGGGAGGTCGGCAGGCGGGTGGTGGTGGTCGGTGATGATCAGGTCCACGCCGAGCGAACGCGCGAGCGCCGCCTCGCGCACGGCCGTGACGCCGCAGTCCACCGATACGATCACGCGTGCGCCGTCCGCCGCGAGCGTCCGGAGGGCCTGCTCGTTGAGCCCGTAGCCCTCTTCGTACCGGTTGGGGATGTACGCCTGCACGACGACGCCGAGCTGCCGGAAGGCGCGCACCAGGATCGCCGAGCCCGCGATGCCGTCGACGTCGTAGTCGCCGTAGACAACGATGCGCTCGCGAGCCGCGAGCGCACGACGCAGACGCTCGACCGCGCGATCCAGGTCGAGCATCGGCGGCCCGTTCTCGACCGCTCGCGCGGCGATGAAATCGGCCATGGCGGCTGTTTCGATACCCCGGGCCGCGAGGATGCGGGCGACCAGCGGCGGGATCCCGTCCGGGGCAACGAGCGCCGGGGCGTTCGGCAGGATCCAGCGGCGCATCGCGGCGAGGCTCATCTGACACAAGTTTCTCAGACGCTGTTCCGCCGGTACAGTGAGCACCCCGTGAAGGTCACATCAGCGACTGACTACTCCATCGACAAGGTCGACCTCGAGCACGCCAGCGACGACGAGCTGCGCCCGTTCGTCGACTTCGCCTGGCTCCGAAGTCGTGAGGAGATCCCCGAGGATCCGGTGCCGCCGTTCGAGGCGCTGGCGGCGAGGTTCCGCGTGACCTCACCGATGTTCGTGCGCCAGCGCTGGGCCGTCTGGTCCGTGCCGGGGAAGCTTGCCGCGTCTCTCGTGGTCAACCGTTCGACCACGGACAACCTGAACATCCGCGAGGTCGCCATCGAGGTCCATCCGGAGCACCGTCGGCGGGGTTTGGGGAAGAAGCTGCTCGCCAGAGCGATCGAGGAGTCTGGCGAGGGGCAGGGTCTGATCCTCGAGGGTTGGACGATGAGCCGCGTGCCATCCGGCGCCGCCTTCGCGGAGCGGATCGGCGCGAAACCGGGGTTGCGTATGCGCAACAGCCAGCTGGACCTCGGCGCGATCGACCGCACGCTCATCGACGGCTGGGCGTCAATCGATCCAGCCGGATACCGGATCGAGTGGATCGGCAACGAAACGCCCGACCGCCTCATGGACAACGTCGTCACGGCGGTCCGGGCGATCAACACGATGCCGCGCGAGGAACTGCAGATGGAAGATTGGAAGATCACATCCGAAACGCTGCGCGAGTGGGAACGGATGACCCGCGCGCGCGGGCAGGAGCATCGGATGGCGGTAGTCATCGAGGAATCGACGGGTGCGAGCGCGGCGTTCACCGATGTCTTCTTCGACCCGCGCGTGCCGAGCGTCATCCACCAGGGCGGCACCGCAACGATCCCTGAGCACCGCGGCAAGGGCATCGGGAAGTGGGTCAAGGCGCAGATGGCGCATCGGGTTCTCGAAGAAGTTCCGCAGGCGCGCTACATCCGCACCGATAACGCGGGAACGAACGCGGCGATGCTCGCGATCAACGTCGCCATGGGCTTCAAGCCCGTATGGGAGTCGGTGATCTGGCAGATCCCGCTGGAGGACGCGCGCCGCTACGTACGATGAGCCCATGCGCCGCGTCTGCGCGCTCGTCCTTGTACTAGCGGCCTGTAACCCAGCGACGCCGACGGTCTCGCCCACCCCGGTCAGCTCGGGCACACCGGCCGGCACTGCCTCGGCTGATGGGCTGGCGCGCGCGGTCGCGGCCGACGTGCGAACGCCGCGCCGATGGCACCTGCTGCCCGACGGCCTTCATCAGGATCCGGCGCTGATCACGGCCGACTTCATCATCGATCCGCGCCCCGGGACACCGCGCATCCGCGTGGCAGGTCGCGACACAGCGATGAGCGTCACGGCGGGCGGGCCGCGCGGTTTCGTCGCCGCGGCCACGCTGCCGCTCGGCGGGCTCGCGCCCGGCGAGCACCGCGCCGACGTCGTCGTGCGACTCGCGGACGGCGGCGACGCGTCCGTGGGATCGACCACTTTTCTCGTTTCGCAACCCGAATACGTCGTGTGGACGCTGGACTTCGAGGGCGACGACGCGAGCGATGCTGGCATGGCGAACACCGCGGCGATCGCGGATTCCATAGGTGTGCCGATGACGGTGATGTGGAACCCGCGCGTCTGGACCACCTCACAGGTCAGCGCTTCACGGGCGGACGCGATGCTCGCGTGGACGAAGCAGCGGCAGGCGAAGGGCGACGAGGCCGCAATGCATCTCCACATGTGGACCGACTACGTGCGCGCTGCGGGCCTCTCGCCGCGCACGACGCCTAACTGGGGCGGCCGCAGCGACGGGTACGACGTGCCCATGACCGCGTACACGGAGAGCGAGAACCGGACGCTCATCGAATATGGCCTGCGACTGATGGCCGATCGCGGTCTGCCGAAGCCGACCTCGTTCCGCGCCGGCGCGCTTTTCGCGGATCACACGACGCTCCGCGCGATCGCCGCGCTCGGGTTCACCGTGGACTGCAGCGCCGCGCCGGCCGGACCCTTCGGCTCGTTGCAGCTGCCGTGGACCCTCGCGTCAGACGCGCAGCCGTACTACCCGGCGCGCGACGATGCGAACAAGGCGGGCGATCTCCCACTGCTCGAGGCGCCCACGAACGCCGGCAACACGTACGGTCACAGCGCCACGTCGATCACGGGAGTCGTGAACGCGAACCTGCGGATGATCGCGGCGCGGGGCCAGCCCGCGACGGCGCGGCGAGCGCTCACGGTGGTCAGCCACCCGTCCACGATCGACGCGACCGAACGCGGAGCGATCGAGACGCTTTTCCGCGCCTTCGACCCGTACCGCTATGACAGCGACGCCGGACCGCTCCGCTTCGTCACCCTTGCGCAGCTCGCGAAGGCGTACGGACGCTAGCTAGGAGCTCCCGCGCAACGTGCCGGCCGCGCCCGCCGCGGCCGCCGCGACTGCCACAGAATCAGCGGCCTTCTGGCCCCAGTCGTCGGCGATCTTCGGGAGCACCATCGGCTTGCGCTGGAACGGCTTCGCCATCTCGGGGTTCGCGAGGTCCGCAGCCTCGAAGATCTCTTCGAGCTCCGGGCCGATCAGCTCACCCTTCTGCGCCAACGCACCGGCTATCGCGTGCACGGCATATTCCTTCTCGCGCACGAGCCGCTTCGTCTCCTGAAACAGATCGTCGAGGAGCTTGTCGGCAAGCCGTAGCACCGGGCCGGGTGGCCCCATCGTCGCGGCCGGCGGCATCGCAAGCAGCGTCGATCCCATGCCAAGCTGTCCGACGTAGGTCATCGCGAGGTATGTGGCCGTCTGGAGGTCCGAGCTGGCACCCGCCATCTTCGTGTCGAGGTAGACCTCTTCGACCGCACGCGAGGCCAGGGACACCATGATGTCCGTCTCGATCTCGCGCGCGTGGCGCGTGTAGCGCTCCTCGCGCGAGGATCGCTGGACCACTCCCAGCGCGTCGCCCATTCGAACGATCGAAGCTTTTTGGATGCGGTTCTCCTGCTGGAGGTAACGCGCCGCGACCGCATGGCCGGCCTCGTGGTAGGCGATCGCCCGGCGGTCTTCCCCGGACATTGTCAGGATCGGCTGCTTGATCCCAAGCATTCGGGCGTCCCGCGCCTGGAGCCAGTCCTTGTAGGTCAGGAACTCGCGACCGGCGTCGTGCGCGACGATCAGGGCTTCATTGATGATCGTCTTGATATCGATCGGAGTCCATCCGATCGAGTCGCTGACCATCAGGTCGACGGGGATCTCCGGGTCGTGTGCCTTGAGACGCAGGTAGTGCTGGAGAATGTCCCGCCGTCCGTCGCCATCCGGCACATACACCATGAGCTTGCGGTCGAGACGACCGGCACGCACGAGCGCGGCGTCGAGCACCTCGGGCCGGTTGGTCGCGCCGATGACGAACACGATCGGCTTCGGCGGCACCGGGCCGCGTATGAGGCCGAGCCAGCGCGCGATCTTGTGCTTGAAGCGGTCCTCGACGTGCTTTCCGAGCGAGTCCATCTGGTTGAGCATCGTGTTCAGGGCCAGGCCGCGGCCGCCCATCATGCCCATCGGGCCCATCATCCCCTGCTGCTGGCCATTCATCGTGCCACCCCGCGACATGCCGACCGAGTCGAGTTCGTCGAGGAAGAGAATGCAGCACCCAGCCTGTCCAGGCGTCGCGTACTTGCGAGCGAGGCCGCGCGCTTTGCGGAAGAGCGAGATGACGATGAGCGCGTCGACGCCCATCCACATGCTCGAGAGGCTCGATGCGTCGACGTAGATGAAAGGCAGGTTCGCCTCGGCGGCCATGACGCCCGCGAGGAACGTCTTGCCGGTGCCGGGCGGTCCTGCGAGGAGCATTCCGGCGGGCATCTCGCCACCGCGGTCCTGGAAGCTCTTTACGCCCTTCAGGATGCGAACGAGGCTCTTCGCGTGGTCGAGGAGGTCGGGCTGACCGCGGTAGTTCTCGAAGGACAGACCGATCTGCGGGTTGTCAGGAGTGACCGTGTAGGTGCGCGGCCGCGACATGAACCACATCAGCGCGCCGAACTGCATGATCATCATGAACGAGTAGAAGAGCAGCAGGATGAGCAGCTGCGGCGCCTGCCCGATCATGTCGAGGATCCCCTGGAAGATGCCGCGGATGCCGTACAGCCCGATCGCGCCACCGACGATGATGAACAGGATCAGCAGCCTCTTCTTGTTGTGATCCAGCACATACGCGGTGTTGCCGAGCGCCGTCTGCATGCTCGCCATCAGTTCACCCCAACGATCTGGTCGCCCGTCACGTTCATGACGAATCCGACGAGGACGTCCGTACCGTCACTCGTCTTGCCGCCTGCAACGTATGCGGCGAGAACGCGACCGCTCTTCTCGACCGCCCCCACGAACTTCATAGATCTGATATCGGCCAAAGGTTCGATCGCCGTCTGAAGCTGCTGCAGGACTTCCATGTCCAGCAGGTTGGCCAGCACCTTTGCGTCATCGCTCTGGATCGCCCGCGCGACGTCGGCGGTGACCGCTGGCTCCGCGGCCTTCGGCAGGCTGGCGTATGGATTCGCGTCCGTCCCCTTGTCCGTCACGGCGTAGAAGACCACGCCCGTGACCAGGCCGGTGAGGAAGGTCGCGAGGATCAGCGCCGCGCGGGCGCTGTTCATTGGACCGCTACCCAGCGCGGCTGCGTTACTCAACGCGCACCACCTTGCCTCCGACGACCGTCAGCGCGAGCGGGAAGAACTGGTACTGACCGCCGGTGGCTTGCAGTTCCACCGCATAGATGTGAACGCTGATCCGTCCGGCGGACGAGCCCCCGAGGTAGGTGACGCTGAGCGGCTTCGCGCTCGTCGACTGCTGCGACACGCTCTGCTGCTGAAGCGCGCGCGACACGACGTCCCGCGCCGGCTGCAGCCGCGCGAGGCTCTCGGATTCGCGTTGAAGGAGCGCCATGACGTATTTGTGTGCGTCGCTCGACTCGCCGCCGCCACCCAGGATGCCCGAGTCGGCGACGATCGTCGTCGTGAATCCGGTGCCCGCGTAGCCAACGAGACCACCGACGATCAGCATCGCGAGCGCGGTGCGCACCATTGGCGGCAGTAGCTTCAGCCCGAACATCTAGGTCAGTGTATTCCGGCGCTATTCGCTGTCAGCAGTGTCAGGCGGGCGCCGGGGTGGCGCGATGGCGTATCCGGTCCTCGACCTCCTGCCAAAGGGAGATGATCTGGCTCGCGTTGAAGATCGACGAGTAGGTTCCGGATATGACCCCTACCAGCAGCGCTAGGGCGAAGTTTCGCATCGAGAAGCCTCCGAACAGGTACAGGGCCAGCAGCATGAAGACGACGGTGATCCCCGTGACGATCGACCGGGTCATGGTCTGCATGATCGAGAAGTTGATGACCGGGTTCAGTGCCTCGCCCGGGTTCAGACGAAGGTTCTCGCGGATCCGGTCGAACACGACGATCGTGTCATGGACCGAGAAGCCGATGATGGTCAGCAGCGCGGTCACGAATAGGCTGTCGATCTCGACCTCGAATAAGTAGCCAAGCATCGCGAAGAGGCCGAGGACCAGCAGCGCGTCGTGAAGCAGCGCGACGATCGCGGCGATCCCATACCGGAACGCGGACCAGCCGAAATTCCGGAAAGCGAACGCGATGAGCAGCACGATGAAGAGCGAGGCAAGCGCGATCGAACGCGCCGCGTTCTGGATGAGCTCGACGCTGAACGACGGGCTCACGACCTGTGGGTTCACATCGCGGACGCGAGCACCGTACTTCTCCCGGAGCGCCGTCTCGGTCGCGACCTGCTCGGCCGGAGTCATCTCGAACGTACGGATCTCGACGCGGCCACCCTCGGCCACGATGATCTGCGCTTCCTCGCGACCCAGCCCGCTCATCACGTCGCGGACCTCGGCGACGCTCGGCGCGGCATCGAACCGGACGTCGATCAGCGTGCCGCCGCGGAACTCGATGCCCGGGCGCAGGCCGCCGAGCAGCAGAAAGATGACGCCGGGCACGATCGTCAGGCCCGAGATGGCGAAGTACAGCCACTTGCGCTCGACGAAGCGGATCACTTAGCGGCTCAGCGTCGCCGGCACCGCGGTGGGCGGTGTGCCGCGGGTATCGGCGGGCCGCTCCTCGACGCCCCACAGCCGCCGCTTTCGGAGCGCTGGGAACTCGATGGCCCATTGCAGAAGCATCTGGGTCACGATGACCGCGGTGAAGAACGAAACGCCGACGCCGATGGCCAGCGTGAGCGCGAAGCCCTTGACCGTGCCGGTGCCGAACCAGAAGAGCACGCCGGCGGTCATGATCGTGGCCAGGTTCGAATAGAAGATCGACGGGAACGCCCGCCTCCGGCCTTCCTCGACCGCCGCCCGCAGTGACTTGCCGGTGCGCAGCTCTTCCTTCAGCCGCTCGAAGGTAAGCACGTTCGCGTCGGCGGCCATCCCGATCGAGAGCAGGAATCCCGCGATGCCCGCGAGCGTCAGCGTGACCGGCACCAGGCGGAATATCGCGTACGTGAGCGCGGCGTAGTAGAGGAGCGCGAGGACCGCGAGCACTCCCGGAAGCCGGTAGTACGCGATCATGAAGAACGCGACGAGGAGAAGTCCGATCACGCCGGCCACGACGCTCTGTTGCACTGAGTCGCGGCCGAGCGTCGGTTCGATGCGTGACGATTGGATGACCTCGAGTGGCACCGGCAGCGAGCCAGACTTCAGTTGGATCGCGAGCTCGTTCGCCGTCTTGGAGGTGAAGTTCCCCTCGATGATGCCGCTGCCCGAGCTGAACACCGTCTGGATCACCGGCGCGGAGATCTCTTGGCCGTCGAGCGTGATCTGGACCGGCTGCTTGAGGTAGTCCTTGGAGATCTGCACCCAGCGGTTTCCCGCTGCTCCCGGGAACTCGAAATGGACGACGGGCCGCGTTCCCTCGAACGTCACGAACACGCCGTTGGGGTTGAGGTCGGCGCCTGTGAGCGGCGGCTGCAGCGACACGTACTCGCCCGGCTTGTCCTTGTTGGGGATCTTGATCTCGAGGAATGCCTGCCGGGTCGCGAAGTCGTTGGCCTGCTGGATGTCGGTGACGCCGGGGAGCTCGAGCAGGATCTTGTCGCTGCCGAGGCCCTGGATCACGGGCTCGGAGACGCCGATCGCGTTGATGCGGCGCTCGATCACGTTGATCGAAAGGTTCTGAAGCTCGGCCTGGGTCGCGTTCGAGCCGGGCGGGAGCTTTTCGAACTGAAGACGAAGGATCAGCTGCGTTCCGCCCTGCAGGTCGAGGCCAAGATGCGTCTTGATCTCCTGGTTGATCTGGAAGTCGCCGATCCGCAGGCAGATGCCCGGACAGTTGAAGGGGAACGAGAACTGGTGCTTCGGGATGTCCACGAAGACGGCCAGCACGGCGATGAGCACGACCAACCAGGAAGTCAGGCGCATCTGTTCGAGCTATTCCTCCGGGCGCGAAAAGAGCGCCGCTTCGGCGCTCGACGTCCTCATTATAGGAGAGAGCGTGGCCGTCTGAACTCTAATTCGCGGGCTTTTCGCGCGATGCGGCGAGCCGCTCGCGCGCTTCCCGCATCTCGCGGTCGAAGGCGGACTCGTTCGGGTCGGCCGGCGTCGTGGCTCCACCGGGTAGGGCGGCCGGCTCCGCGGCGGGCGCGGACGTGCTCGCCTGGCTCTCGAGGATCTTCTCCGCCGTGAGGAACTTGTCCGCCTGCAGGAACTCCTCGCGGAATTCATCCGAAGTGCGGCGCAGGTCCCCCACGACGCGACCGACGTCCCGCGCCATGCGCGGTAGGCGCTCCGGCCCCAGGACCAGCAGCGCGACGATGAGCACGAGGACGAGCTCCTCCGCGCCGATGCCCAGCATCAGCGGCGCTCCACCGCGGCGGCGCGCGCGGCGTTCGCGGCATCGCGCAGCGAGCGAGCAGCCGATGCGGCGGCGGTCTCGAAATCGGAACCCGACGATGCGTACGTGACGGAGCGCGACGCGGACGGCAATACGCCGCCGCCGCGCGCGTCGAGCGCGGCGCGGATCGCGATCGCGATGTCCCCGCCCTGACTGCCGACACCCGGCATGAGGAAGAGGCGATCGGGCGCGAGCTCGCGAATCCGCCGCGCCTCCTCCGGATACGTCGCGCCGACGACGAAGCCACACGCGTCCGCCGGAAAGGCCGCGACGGTGCGCTCCACAACTCGCTCGTAGAGCGGACGACCGTCGACGACCAGGTCTTGCAGATCGTGCGCCCCCGGATTGCTCGTGCGCGCAAGCACGAGCGCATAACGACCGTCACGGCAGAAGGGCTCGATGCTGTCCATGCCGAGATACGGCGCAACGGTGACGGCGTCCGCGTGAAAAGACTCGAACAGCGCGTCCGCATACGCGGCGGAGGTGTTCGGGACGTCGCCGCGCTTCGCATCGAGGAGGACGGGGATATCGCTGGGGATCGCTTGTAACGTGAGGCCCAGCACGTCGAAGGCCGCGCTCCCGTAACGCTCGTAGAACGCGAGGTTCGGCTTGTAGGCGCACGCGTAGTCGGACGTGGCGCGGATCACCCTCCGAAGAAAACGCAGCGCGGCCTGTGGACCGGAGCCGAGCATCTCGGGGATGAGATCGGGTTCGGGATCGAGCCCGACACAGACGATGCTGTCCCGCGCTCGCGACGACTCCGCGAGCTTGGCAATGAAGGACACGTTGCGACCTATCATAGAGACGCTTCTAGTTAACGAAGGAGGGACCCATGCGACGTTCGCTCCGCGGTCCGCTCGGGTGGGCGCTGGCCGCGGGACTCGTGATCGCCGCCTGCGGCGGCACCGCACCGACGCCGGCCGCCAGTGGTGCGGCACCCAGCACCGGGCCACGCGTTGGCTCGTTCGACCGTCCCATCGTTCTCGCGTTCACGCCGTCTCAGGAGGCTGCGACCATCGCGACCAACGGCGCGGCCATCAAGGCCGCTCTCGAGCGCGCGACCGGCCTCGCGTGGAAGGTCACCGTCATGAGCAGCTACGCCGCGCAGGTCGAGGGCATGTGCTCCGGCCAGATCGACGTTGGCTTCTTCGCTCCGCTGCAGATGACGCTGCTTCTCGACCGCGGCTGCGGAACGCCCGTTATCGGTGCGCTCCGTAACGAGGTAAAGGTCGACGGCACGACCCAGCTGAGCCCGACTTACCGGTCGCAGTTCCTCGTCCGCTCCGACAGCGGCATCACCGACCTCAAGGGTCTGCAGGGCAAGAAGTTCGCGTTCGTCGACACGCTCTCGGCCTCCGGCTACGTGTATCCGCTGCTGACGATCAAGAACAAGGTCGGTCAGGAGCCAAGGACGTTCTTCGCGACGAACGGCATCATCTTCGCCGGCGGCCACCCGCAGGCGGCGCTCGCCGTTTATCAGGGCACGGTCGACGGCGCGGCGACATTCATCGACGTGCGCACGCAGCTCGTCGCCGCGAACCCCGACATCATGACCAAGCTCAAGGTCATCGACACGTCCGAACCGATCCCGAACGACGGCGTCGCGCTCCAGAAGGACTTCCCCGCCGAGCTCGGAAAGACCGTGAAGCAGGCGCTCGTCGACTTCAGCAAGACTGACGACGGCAAGGCGCGCTTCCTCGCGTTGTTCTCGTGGAACGGCATGCAGGAGATCGACGCCAAGTTCTACGACCCGATGAAGGAGGCGGCAAAGCTTGCCGGCGTGGATGTGGGGACGCTCGCGAAGAACACACCGCGTCCCGCCGCGACGCCAGCACCAACGAAGACCCCCTAGCGACAACGCGCACCATGTGATCCGCGAAGGCCGCCGGGAACACCGGCGGCCTTCGTTCTTTCCGTGACCTCCGCTTCGCTCCGGCTTTCTGGAGCAGCTCGCTGCTCCATCAGTAGACTGCCGCGGATGCCGCCGATCGTCTCCATCAAGGACCTCGTGAAGACCTATCCGAGTGGTACGCGCGCCCTCGACGGCGTCTCGTTGGACATCCAGCGCGGCGAGTTCCTCGTCCTCATCGGCCTTTCGGGCTCAGGCAAGTCGACGCTGCTTCGGTGCATCAACCGTCTGGTCGACCCGACCTCCGGAACTGTCATCTTCGACGGCGTTGACGTCACCGCGGCCGATCGGGTCGCGATCCGCCGGGTGCGGCGGCGCATCGGGATGATCTTCCAGCAGTTCAACCTCGTGCGGCGCAGCTCGGTCTTCACCAACGTCCTTTCCGGTCGGCTTGGGTATCGCTCCACCTGGCGGACCATCGCCTCGCGGCCCTCGGCGTCCGATGTCGCAGCGGCATTCGAGAACCTGGGACGCGTCGGCATCGCCCAGCGTGCCTACAGCCGCGCGGACGCGCTCTCCGGTGGTCAACAGCAGCGCGTCGGCATCGCGCGGGCTCTGATGCAGAAGCCCGAGCTGATGCTCGCCGACGAGCCGGTGGCCAGCCTTGACCCCGCCACCAGCCATTCGGTGATGAAGTACCTCGAGGAGATCAACAAGAAGGATGGGATCACCGTCATCTGCTCGCTGCACTTCTTGTCGCTCGCGCGCCGTTACGGGACGCGCGTCATCGCCCTGAAGGACGGCAGGATCGCATTCGATGGCAAGCCCGACGCGATCGACGAAAAGCGGTTCAAGGAGATCTACGGCGAGGATGCTGAAGAGGTCGAGATCGGCCCCGAGCGCGCCCCAGCGGTGTCGATGTCGCCGAGCGAAGCCGAGGCGCGCGCGATCGCGAGTGACCCGCGCTGATGGCCGAGTACTTCACCTCGCGCGGGCTCCCCGTTCCACGCGAGCTGCAGCAGAACCCGCTGACCGACTGGCGCAAGCTTTTCGGGATCGCCGTCGTGCTCGTCGTCCTCTACGTCGGGCTCAACATCACCGCGATCGACACCGGTCGCGCGAACGTCGAGTACGCCTGGGGGATCATCCGCCAGCTCTTCAACTGGGACTTTTCCATCATGTCGCCACGCGACGAGTTCGAAACGTACCGCGACACCGCGTGGTGGAAGATGATCGAGACGATCTTCCTCGGCGTGATGGCAACGGCGTTCTCGATGGTCATCGCTCTGCCACTCGCGTTCCTCGGCGCGCGGAACATCATGGCCGGCAACCCGATCACCCAGGGGATCTACCTGTTCATACGCGTCCTGTTCACGATCATCCGATCGATCGACGTGCTGATCGTCGTCATCGTGCTGCTCGTGATCTTCGGACCCGGGAACGCCGCCGGCGTGTTCGGCCTGGCGTTCCACAACATCGGTGTGCTCGGCAAGCTCTACTCGGAGGCGATCGAGAGCATCGATGCCGGGCCGCTGGAGGCGATCACGGCGACCGGCGCGAATCGGACGCAGGTCGTGTGGACGGCGGTCCTACCCCAGATCACGAATCCGTTCATCTCGTTCACGATCTACCGACTCGACACGAACGTTCGCCTCGCCCCGATCCTGGGCCTGGTGGGCGGCGGCGGCATCGGCACGGACCTCTTCCAATCGATCCAGCTGTTCCAGTACGGCGCGGCCGGGCTGATCATCTTCATGATCGTCTTCACCGTCGCGACGATGGATTTCATCTCCGCGCAGATCCGCAAGCGCCTCGTTTAACTCAGTTTCCCCAGGCCGGCCTGCTTTCGCCGTCGATGCCCTCGCCGCGCGTGAGCTTTATCGCCGCTCGGACGGGCCCGCCGACGAGCGCTTCCGCGACGTCGATCGCATAGAGATCGATGAGCCCGCCGCTTTCGCGCAGGAACGCGATCTGCTTGCCATCCGGCGAGAACACGCCATTCCAGCTCTTCCCGTCGCCGGTCAGCGCGACATCTTTTCCGGTCAGGATCTCGACGGCGTGGACGTCGTGGCCGCCGACGTGTCGCAGCGTGTACGTGATCCACTTGCCGTCGGGCGAGTACGAGGGCCGGTACGACTCGCCCGTCGTGCCCTTGATCCCCAGCGGAACCACGACCCCGCTGTTCACCGCGATCATCAGGATGCGCGGCTCGCCCAGCGCGTATGAGGTCACCGCGATCGTCCTTCCGTCGGGCGACCACGTCGAGTCAGCCAGGTTCGAGCCCTGCGATAGCAGGGAGTCGAGCTTGCCGGTCTGGAGGTCGTAGACCTCGAGGGCCGATCCCCCGTTCCCCGCATCGGTAACGACCGCGAAGCGCCTGCCATCGGGTGACAACGCCGGTGCGTTGCGCCAGGCCACGAGGTGGAACCCACCCGCCGACTCGCTCCGGAGTCCGCTGAGCACGATCGACTCCACGCCGCCGCTCGGATCCTTCTTCACGATGTCCGTGTAGCGGAGGATCGCCGGCGTGAGCTGCCCGTCCACGGTGCGCCTGCCGTTGATCGCCTCCGCCCGCGCGAACAGGAGCGTCCGCCCGTCGACCGACAGATTCGGCTGGATCGAACGACCGTCGGAGGTGGCGCTCACGTACTTGCCGTCGCGGAGCACATAAATGTCTCCCCGCAGCGCGAACGCGATCGTTCCCGATGTTTGCGGCGCGGGGACCGCACTCACCGGTTTCGTCGGGGTCGGACTCGGCGACCCGGCGGGGAGCGCGAACGGGGCGGCGCGCGAGCCGAGCACGCCGTAAGCAATGACGAGCGCGATGGCGGTCGCGCCGAAGACGAGCCCGCGCGAGTGCCGCCTCACACGAGACCCGCGATGCGCTCGATCTCGGCGACGAGCGTCGGTCCGTTCCGTAGCTCCACGAATTGTTCCGGCGGCTCGAAGCCCTGGTGGCGCATCCGCTCGTAGACGCCGACGTCGGCATCGGAGTGGTCATCCTCGCTTCGAGCCAGCGCCCGCGCGGCCAGACGAGCCCGTGCGTCCGCATCGTCCGCGACAACGAGCACGCGCAGCGGCGTCACACCGCGGCGGCTGGCCACGACCTCTATCGGCGCGCGGTATCGGGCCATGAGATTCGTCGCATCGAGGATGACGACGTGCCCTTCCCCAAGCAGCTCATCGACGAGCGCCTCGGCCACGGTGAACACCGCGCGATTCTCCTCGTCCGCGTAGGACGCCGCGATGAACAGACGGCTGCGCAGCTGGTCAGTCGCAACATGCGCCGCGCCAAGTCGCGCCGAGAGGAGACGCGCGCAGTGCGTCTTTCCGGCCCCCGGGAGGCCCATGAGCATTAGGAGCGCGGGTCGGCCCTTGGCACGCTCCGGCACGCCGATCTCCGCACGCAACTGCGTGACGAGCTCGCGGCTGTGCTCGCGAAGCGCACGCGTCTGCCCGTGCGCTGCGTCACGCGAGGGCCGCATTTGTCGCTTCACGCGGCGAAGCCGAGCTCGCGGAGAGCGTCGCGCGCGACGGCAGCCTCGTCCCACGGCCGCTTCTCCTCGCCGACGATGATCGAGGTCTCGTGGCCCTTCCCGGCGAGCAGAACGGTGTCGCCAGCCTGCGCGCGACGCATCGCGTCACGCACCGCGTCGCGCCGATCGTCTATGACCTCGTAATCGCTCCCGCGCTTCTTTCCCGCGGCGATCGCGCCTGCCTCGATCTCAGCGAGGATCGTCGTCGGATCCTCGAGCCGCGGATCCTCCTGCGTGATGACGAAGAAATCGGCGTGCTTCGCGGCGGCCTCGGCGAGACGCGGCCGTTTCGTGCGGTCGCGTTCACCGGCGCTGCCGAACACGGCGATCAACCGTCCCTTGGTGAGCGGACGCAGTAGGGCGAGCACCTTGTCAAGCGACTCGGGGGTGTGCGCGTAGTCCACGATCACGCTGAAAGGCTGACCGCGGTCGACGCGCTCCATGCGACCGCGGACCGGCTTCGCGCGCTGAAGCGCGTCGCGCGCCTTGGCGAGCGGCACGCCGGCGGCGAGGCCGGCGGTGATGGCCGCGAGCGCGTTATGAACGTTGAAGCGCCCGACCAGCGGCAGCGCGATCTCGACGTTCTCGCCGCGCGCCTCTACTCGCACTCGCGACCCGTTCGCGTCGGCCGAAAGCACGGTCCCCTGAACGTCGGCGTGCGCGTCGATCCCGTAGGTGAGGACCACCGCGCCCGCCGAGCGGTTCGCGAGGTACTGCCAGTGCGGGTCGTCGGCGTTGAGCACGGCCGTCTTCGGCACGCCCTTGTCGGCCCCCTGGGCGAGCATGTCGAAGAGGATCCCCTTCGCTTCGAGGTAGCTCTGCAGCGTGCCGTGGAAGTCCAAGTGCTCGGGCGAGAGGTTCGTGAAGACCGCGACGTCGACCTCGGTGCCGCGCAGCTTGCGGAGTGCGAGCGCGTGCGACGTCGCCTCGAGCACACCCCACGTTCCGCCCGCGACGAGGAGCTCGGCGAAGAACTCCTGGATCTCGACCGCTTCCTGCGTGCTCTGCCGCGTGTCGTTCGCCGAATGGTGGTCGGCGATCTTGAAGTCGACCGTCGTCGCGAACCCGGTGCTCTCGCCGCCCGCCTCAAGGACGTCCGAGATGAGATGCACCGTCGTCGTCTTGCCGTCGGTCCCGGTCACGCCGACGAGCCTCAGCTTGCGCGTCGGGTGCTCGAAGAGCTCGGCCGCGAGATCCGCCAGCGCGGCGCGGCTGTCCGCGACGACCGCGACCGGCACCTTCGTCCGGATCTTCTTCTGCGCGACGACCGCGACCGCGCCGCGCTTGGTCGCGTCGGCGACGAAGTCATGCCCGTCGCGATGGAATCCCTGGATCGCGACGAAGAGCGTCCCCGGCGCAACCTTGCGCGAGTCGTACGCGATCGTTCGCACGTCGAGCTCCTCGGCGCCCGCGGGCACCGGCACGTTCGCGCTCGCGAGAAGGGGCCCTAGCTTCATCGCGCTATCGGCGCACGCGCCCGACGAGGCGGAGTGCGGTCGTGTATGCGGGCTCTGCCAGCAGGTACGCGCGATACGCGAGCGTTCGTGGTGCCGTGTCGTGCGCGCCGACCCAGCGCCGCACGACACCCCCAAAGCCGCGTTTGAAGAGATACGGCCCGTACATCGGATCGTCCTTTCGCTCGACGTCCGTCGGAATGCCACCGAAGTCGAAGCGCCGCGCGCCCTCCCGCTTCGCTCCGATGATGCACTCCCAGAGCAGCGCGTACGCGGCATGGCTCTTGCGCGCGGCGTCGTTGGTCGCGCCCGTCTGGTAGACGACGCGCTCGCCGCACCTCCAGGTCATCGCCCCGGCGACGGGAGCGCCTTCCACGTGCGCCAGGCGGAGCGTCGCGAGCCGCGCGTCGATGAGTTCCCGCCACAGCGACCGGTAGTAATCCCAGGTCCGCGTGATGAAGTCGGCCCGACGCCCGGTCAGCGCGTACAGGTCGTAGAACGCGCGCAGCCCCTCGTCATCCGTGACCTCACTCACCGATACGCCGCGCTTTGGACCCTGCCTGACGCTCCAACGCGTGTCCTTATCCATCGCCGCCAGCAACGCTTCCTCGTCCGGAGCGAGGTCGAGCTCAAGCGTCGCGAGGACCGGCTGGATGTCCTGCGGCGACCTGACGAAGCGGGCGGCGCGCAGCGGCTCGGCCGCGAAATCGGCCTCGAGCTCGGGATCGACCTTGATGAATATCGCGTTCCGCTCGCGCGCGATCTCAGCGAGCCGCTCGAGAACGCGGCACAATCCCGCGCTGTCGCCGGGAACGACGACGGGACCGCGGGGCACGTAAGCGATGCGCTGACCCAGGGTCGCGTCCTTCCAGAGCACGAGGGCGACGGGCAACGGATCCCCCACTTGCACGTACTCCGCTCGCCAACCCTGCCGCTCGCGCACCGCGGCCCAGATCGACGACTGCATCACGTGGCCCCACGGTGAGCGAGCCGCGGCGTCGTCCCAGCCGCGCGGCGCCTCCATCAGGCGGCGGAGCGCGCGAGTCGGCGACGCGCGCCGAGCTGCCACAGTGGATAGAGCATGGGGCGCACCGGAGTCTCGAGGGCACCGACCCACTCCACGACCTCCCCGCCGTAGCCCAGCTTGAAGTTCTCCACGCCAGCCAGCGGATCGTCCTTGCCCTCGGCGAGACCGCACATGTCGTAGCGGCGGACGCCGAGCTGGCGCATGCGCAACATCGCGCGCCATTTGAGCAGATAGAAGGGACGCGCCTCGGCGTGCGCGCCGCTCCAGCCGCCGTACAGCTCCCACGCGCGGTCCGCCATCCGAACCAGAAGCAGCGCACCGGCGTCATCCGCGCCGATGCGCGCGAGCATCACCAGCGCGCGGTCGCCGAACGCGGCCAGCAGCTTCTCGAAGTACTCGCGTGACCGGATCGCGAACCGATCGCGCTCGCCGACGGCGGCGAGGACTTTCATGAAGCGGTCGAGGTCGCGGGTCTCCTCGGTGACGACCGCGGCGCGCTCCGCCTTGTGGACGTACTGGCGCGTCTTCTTGCGCATCGCCGCGAAGAGCTCCTCGTCGCTCTTCGACAGGTCCATGAGCAGCGTGCGGCGCGGCTGCACGAACACCGGGGACGAGCGGACACCCGCGCGGGCAAGGCTCTCGCGGACGGCCGGTTCGTCGGGCGCTTCCGGGTCGCAGAGCAGGCTCGCGCAGCGCTCTCGGGCGAGCGCCTCGCGCACGGCGACGATCGCCGCCGCGAGGTGTTCGGGCGCGACGAGCGGTCCGCGCGGTGCGTACGCGACCGAGAGACCGAGTGGCAGCGGCTTGAGCAAGACCTGGGCGACGCCAACGTCGAGGATGAAACGCCGGACGGTCCAACCGGTGGCCGCCCGCAGCTCACCCCAGCCGGCCGATTGCAGAACGTGCGGCTGTCCGGTGGCGACGACGAGCTCGTCCCAACGCTGGACGTCAGCCGGTGTCGCCGCGGTCGCCCTCAGGCGACGTCCCGGCGAGTCACGCGGCGTCTTTGCCGGACGCTTCTTTGCCGGGCGCTTCTGTGCCGGGGAGCGTGCGTGCCGTAAAGGTGCACTCCGGATAGCGCTCGCAGCCGAAGAAGAGCGAGCGCCCGCGCCCGCGGCGCTGGACCAGCTCACCCTGACCACACAGCGGGCAGGTCACGCCAGTCTTCACCTGCGTCTTCTTGATGTACTTGCAGTCGGGGTAGCCGGTGCAGCCGATGAACGGACCGAATCTGCCGCGACGTCGTGCGAGCGGCTTGCCGCAGTCGGGGCACATCTCGCCTTCGATGATCTCGAGCTGCTGCTCCTGCTGGCCCTCGAGCGGCTCGGAGTAATCGCACGCGCCGGGCGGCTGTGGTGCGCCCTTCTTCGTCTTCTTGAAGCCGGTGCACGAGTAGAAGCGTCCGAACCGGCCGAGCTTGATGATCACCGGCCGCCCGCACTTGGGGCAGATGCGGTCGGTCTTCTCCTCGGTGATGTCCGACTTCTTGACCGACTTCGTCTTCTCCTCGACGAGCTTGATGAACGGTGTGAAGAACTCGCGCACAACCGGCTCCCACTCGGTCTCACCGCCGGCGATGCGGTCGAGGTCGAGCTCCATCCGCGCGGTGAAGCCGAGGTCGACGATGTCCGGGAAGTGCTCTTTCAGGAAATCCGTCACGACGAACCCGACGTCCTCGGGAATGAGCGCGCGGCCCTCCTTGCGGACGTACTTGCGACCGGTGAGGGTCGAGATCGTCGGCGCGTACGTCGACGGACGTCCGATGCCGTGCTCCTCGAGCGTCTTCACCAGTGATGCCTCGGTGAAACGCGGCGGCGGCTGCGTGAAGTGCTGTTTGGCCTCGAGCGCTAGGAGCTTCAGGTCCTCGCCGGCCACGACCTCGGGCAGTGGCGCGATCTCCTTCTCCGGCTCGTCGGTGCCCTCGGCGTAAACGCGGATGAAGCCGTCGAACGTCACGCGTCGACCGTTCGCGCGCAGCACGTACGGGCCGGCGTCGACGTCGAGACGCGTGTTCTCGAACTTCGCGGGCGCCATCTGCGATGCGAGCGTCCGCTGCCAGATCAGCGTGTAGAGCTTGAGCTGGTCCGGCTTCAGGTACTTCTTCGCGTACTCGGGCGTGCGTGACAGATCCGTTGGCCGGATCGCCTCGTGCGCTTCCTGAGCGCCCTTCGAGCGCGTCTTGTAATGACGCGGCTTCTCGAGCGCGTACTGCGCGCCGAATACCCTCGTGATCACGTCCTTGGCCTGGCGCAGCGCGCTCTCCGCGACGTGCAGGGAGTCGGTGCGCATATAGGTGATGAAGCCGACGGGCATGTCGCCCATGGAGACACCCTCGTAGAGCTGCTGCGCGAGGACCATCGTGCGCTTGACGGAGAAGCCGAGCTTGCGCGACGCGTCCTGCTGCAGCGTCGACGTCGTGAACGGCGGCGCGGCGTTGCGCGAGCTCTCGCGCTTCTCGAGGCTCTTGACGATGTACTTCGCGTCCGCGAGCGCGGCGCGGTGCTTGTCGGCTGCCTCGCCGGTGCCGATGTGGATCTTGTGACCCTTGTGCTGGATGACCTCGGCCGAGAACGACTCGCCCACGTGGTTCGCGAGGAGCGCGTCGATGCTCCAGTACTCCTCGGCCTTGAACGCCTGGATCTCGCGCTCGCGGTCGACGATGAGACGGAGCGCGACGGACTGGACGCGCCCCGCGGAGAGTCCATAGCGGATCTTCTTCCAGAGGAGCGGAGACATCGTGTAGCCGACGAGGCGGTCAACGACGCGGCGAGCCTGCTGCGCGTTCACCAGATCCTGGTCGATCTCGCGCGGATGCTTGAACGCCTCAGCGATCGCGGCGGGTGTGATCTCGTGGAACGTGACGCGGCGCATCTTGCTCTTCGCGCCGCCGATGATCTCAGCGAGGTGCCACGCGATCGCCTCGCCCTCGCGGTCGAGGTCGGTGGCGAGCCAGATGTGCGGCGCGGACTTCGACTCCTTGCGCAGGAGGCGGGCGTGCTTCTCGGAGTCGTCCGGAATGACGTACTCGGGCGCGAATGTCTTCAGGTCGATGCCGAGCTTGGACTTCGGCAGGTCCCGGATGTGGCCGTATGACGCCTCGACCTTGTAGCCGGGACCGAGCATCCGTTCGAGCGTCCTGGCTTTGGTGGGCGATTCCACCACCACCAGATCCTGTTTGACCTCCGCCAATGCGAGCCTCCGACTTTCACATAACGAAAAGCGCCCTCACGGGCGCCCTACCGCTACTACCACTTTAAATGCTACGGCTAGAGGCTCCCTTCCCGGGGGCCTCTCCGGCGGTCTAAAGGAGCTCCTCGCGCTCCTCCCGGCGGAGGTGGTCGACGACGTCTTTGACCTCCTCGGCGTGCTCTTTCGAGGCCACCAGCAGGGCGTCCGGCGTGTCCACGATGATCAGCCCCTCGACGCCCACGAGCGCCACGACCTTCCCCGGCGCCCAGGCATAGTTGTCGCCGCCACCGATCGCCACGTGGCCGTCGGATGACCAGTTATCGCCGCGCTGGACGATGGAGGCAAGGCGGCCCCAGCTGCCGATGTCGTGCCACCCGATGTCGGCCGGCACCACGGCAACGTTCTTCGCCTTCTCGAGGATCCCGTAGTCGATGGTCGTCTTGTCGGTCTCCTCCCAGACCTCCGCCAGCACGCCCTCGTAGCGCGGCGTGCCGACCGCGTCCGCCAGGGCGTGGAGCGCCTTCGCCGTGGCAGGGAGATGCGCCTCGAACGCTTTCACGATCTCAGCGACGCGCCAGACGAACATCCCGGCGTTCCAGTAATGACCGCCCGCCGCGATCATCTTCTCCGCCGCCTCGCGCTTGGGCTTCTCGATGAAGCGTTTGACGGCGTGGACAGGAAGCGGGGTCTTGAGCTCGAGCTTGTCTCCCGCCTCGATGTAGCCGAAGCCGGTGTCGGGAGTCGCCGGCTCGATGCCGAGCGCGACGAGATTCCCGGCCTCGGCCGCGGCCGTCGCGGCGATGAGCACCTCGCGAAACTTTCCTTTTCGCTCGATGACGTGATCGGACGGCAGGATCGCGACGACCGCGTCGGGGTCGAACGCCTGCAGCGCCGCCATCGCGAGCCCGATCGCGGCCGCGTTCCCACGCGGATACGGTTCCACGACAACGTGGTCCACCCGCAGCTCGGGCAGCTGCTCGTGGATCAGGTCGCGGTGCTCCGGCGGCGCGACGGCGAAGATGCGTTCGAGCGGGATGATCTCGGCAACGCGATCGACGGTGTCCTGAAGCAGCGTGCGCTCACCGATCAGCGGCAGGAACTGCTTTGGCTTCGCGCGCCGCGAGAGCGGCCACAGCCGCGTGCCCGCGCCGCCGGAGAGGATCAGCGCATAGAGGCGGGGCAAAGCGCCCTAGCGCCCGAAGTAGTCGAGGCGCATCGCCTGGCGGACCTCGTGGAGCGTCGCCGCAGCTTCGCGCCGCCCGCGCTCGCTGCCCGCGGCGAGGATCTCGTCAACGAGGTTCGGCTTCGCCGCGAGCTCGGCGCGGCGCTCGCGGATCGGCGTGAGGAACTTCTCCATCGCGGCGAACAGCTTGCTCTTCACTTCGGCGTCGCCGACCTTTCCCTCGCGGTAGCGCGACTTGAGATCGTCGACCTCCGCTTTGTCCGTGTTGAACGTGTCGTGGTAGACGAAGACCGGATTCCCCTCAACGCGCCCCGGCGTGTCGGCGCGCACACGGTTGGGGTCGGTGTACATCGACCTGATCTTCTTCTCGACCGTCTTCGTGTCGTCGCTGAGGTAGATCGCGTTGTCGAGGCTCTTTCCCATCTTCTCCCGTCCGTCGATGCCGGGGAGAAGGCCCATGTCGGGGATCAACGACTCGGGGACCGGGAAGACCGGAGCGAAGAGCTCGTTGAAGCGCCGTGCGACCTCACGCGTGAGCTCGATGTGCGACTCCTGGTCGCGACCGACCGGCACGAGGTCGCCCTTCACGATGAGGATGTCCGCGGCCTGCAGCACTGGGTACCCGAGCAGCCCGTACGTCGGCTGCGCGAGTCCGTGGTCGCGCAGCTGGTCCTTGAGCGTCGGGATGCGCTGCACTCTTGGGACCGAAACGAGCATCGAGAAATACAGGTGAAGCTCAGGGATCTGCGGCACGAGCGACTGAAGGATGTAGGTGACCTTCTCCGGATCGACGCCGACCGCGAGGTTGTCGATGACGTCCTCGCGGATGTTCTGCTCGATCTCCGCCAGGCCGTCGAGCTTCGTCGTGAGCATGTGATGGTCCGCGACGAGGAGGAACGTCTCGTACGAGTCCTGCAGCTTCACGCGGTTCGCGAGCGTGCCGACGTAGTTGCCGACGTGCAGGCGACCCGTCGGGCGATCGCCCGTCAGGATGCGCTTTCGCGTCTGCTTGGCCGCAGGCGCGGTCTTCGGAACGCTCACTTCCGCGGTCATGGGAAAGTCATCCTAGCGTGCGCGCCAGCTCGTCGGTCACCAGTCGGGCCATCTCCTCACGCTTTCCGACGAAGAAATGATCGACGCCGCGCACCTCGGCGATGCTCGCCTTCGGGAAGCGCTCGCGCAGCGCGTCCGCTGTGCCGAACTGGTCGCGCTCAGCGGCGACGATGAGCGTCCCGTCGGGCACCGGCAGCACATCGTTGTCGCGTCCGGTCACCGATCGCAGTGGCAGGCCGACGAGCACGAGCGCATCGACGCGTCCGCCACCCGCGAGCCACTTCAGCGACATCAGCGCGCCGAAGCTGTAGCCGACGAGACCGAGCGGTAGCGCTGGCGCGAGGCCTCGCGCGTGAGCAACCGCGGCGCCGACATCCTCCACCTCATCACGTCCTTCGCTCCAGGTTCCGGCGCTCGCGCCCACACCGCGGAAGTTGAAGCGCAGCGCGGACCAGCCGCGCTCTGCGCACGCCCGCGCGACGGCGGCGATGAGCGGGTTCCGCATCTCGCCACCGTGCGTGGGCAGCGGATGTGCGATGACGATGATCGCGCCCGGCTCGGTGTCGGGAACGCGCAGTGTGCCCTCGAGCCGCCCGTCGATGCGCTGCGCTTCCTCCCGCACCGGGAGAGTGTCGCGGGAACCCGCGCCGAGCGCCGTTGTATAGGCTTTCGATATGCGCGTGTGGGCCACCGGCATCGCGCTGCTCGTCGTCACGACCGTGTCTTGTCAGCCTGTCCCGCCAGGCGCGCCCGCGGGGCCCCTCGCGCAGGACCGACCCGCGGTGTCGCCCTCGGCGGCCGCCGCCAGCGGATCCGCGGCGCCGACGCCAACGCCTTCGCTCGCAATCGGGGCGCAGAGCGCGCAGTGCGGTCAGCGGATCACCACGAACTTCGTGCTCGCGAACGACCTCAAGTGCAACGGGGACGCGTTCGTGATCAACGCCGATAACGTGACGCTCGATCTTGGCGGTCGCACCATCACCGGCCCGGGCATGGGCCGACAGACCTGGCCGCAGCCGCAGCTCGACAGCGTCGGCGTGCGCACCGGCGGGCACGTCAATGTCACCGTCCGCAACGGCACGATCAGCGAGTTCTCCACCGGCATCTACTTCATCGACATGGAGAAGTCCCGCATCGAGGACGTCACGAGCCAGCGCAGCCGTTACGGCTTCTACATCCACGCCTCGAACGGCAACACCATCCGCCGCTCCACGGTCGTGGGGAACATCTACGGCCTGCACCTGCAGGACGCGAACGAGAACCTGGTCGAAGGCAACAACCTGATCCGACAGACCTACAACAGCCCGGGCGGCTATGGCATCTACCTCTACCGCAGCCGGAACAACCGCATCCTCGAGAACACGATCGAGAACAACGTGAACTGGGGCCTCTGGTTCAGCGACGCGCGCAACAACTCGATCTTCCGCAACAACGTGTCCGGTAACTCGCCGCAGGTGAGCGACAACAACCCCGACGCCAACCTCTGGTACGACGCGGAGAAGAAAGAGGGCAACTGGTGGGCGGACTACAAGGGCACCGACGGCGATAGGGACTTCATCGGCGACACGCCGTACTCGATCCAAGGGCCGGGTGGCGCCGTCGACGCATATCCGTTCTCCGAGCGCGACGGCTGGAAGAAGAAGCGCGGCGCGACGATCGACCACTATCAGCCGCCGCTCGCGCGGCCCGCGCGTGAGGTACGCCTCGTGGTGATCTCCGGCGGCACGGTCGGCATCGCCAAGCCGCACGACGCAGCGCTGGCGATCTCAGCGGTGCGCGCGACGTCGGCGGCGATACAGACCGACGGTCGGACGCTTCTCGCTTTGGATGGGAAGACGCTCACCACGTGGGATCTGGTCGATGGCGAGACGAGCACGCGCACGGTCGCGATCGATGGCGGGATCATCGGCGCGAACCGCGACGGCGTGTCCGCGCTCGTCGTTGGCACGCGCGGCGCCCAGCAGATCGACCTCAGCACCGGCCGGCAGGAGTTCTTCTCGTACTCGAGCACGCCGCAGGAGCTCGCCCCGAGCTACAAGCACAACCACATCTTCGTCGCGACGCCGCGCGGGATCGACCTTCTCTATCTCAACCTGGGCGGGCGAACTCCCTACACGATCCCGCTCGATGGGCCAGCCGGCGCGATGTCGATGAATGGCTCCGGAACCCGTATCTACACCGCGATCCGCGGCCAGAACGTGATCAATGTCGTCGACACGGAGCAGTACGCGGTCGTGCAACGGATCGCGATCGACGGCGAGGCCACCGCTATTGCCGTCTCGCCTCGCGAGGAGGCCCTCTACGTCGGCACCGCGAACGGCGTGCTGGCGATCGATCTGGGCAACGAGGGCGTTCGCGCCCGCACATCGTTCCTGGGCTCGGTCGTCGACATCGCGATCTCGCCCAACGCGGACGAGCTGTACGTCGCGCTTGCCGGGCTACAGCACGCGGTGGCGGTGCTTGACACCGCGACGCTGCGCACAGCGAACATCATTCCGCTCCAAGCGGATCCGACCAAGGTCATCGCCGCGTCGTACTGAGTGACGCGACACGCGGGCTACGGTGCGGGCGGTCCGCGCCGTTCCGCGGGTGCGGCCGGCGGAGTCGTCGTCACGAGCTTGGGCTCGCCCTCGAACCGGCTGATGACCACGATGTAATAGATCACGAACAGGATCACGGCGTTGACGATCCAGCCCGCCAGACCGAGGTTCCCGAGCGCCGCGATGAGGCTGCCGACCGCACTCGCGACGATCCCGTAGATCGCGAGCCTCTTTCCGTCGCGATCGCCCTGGTACATCCTGTAGCCGCCCCACGCCATCAGCGCCGAGCCGATAACGTTGATCACGTTACCTATGAGGAACAGCGGGCCCGTGCCGGCCACGGCGGTGAGCGCTGATACCCCAAGCACTGCGATCACGCCGAAAAACGTGCTGATGCCGGCCAGGATCGCCAACACCAGGCCGAGCGTCTTCGCCGGGATGTCGAGCTTCACGGGCGGGTCCTTCGCGAATGACGGATTCAGCAACATATCCATAGGTTCTCCTTCTCAGACCGACGCCTTGGCGGCGGATGTGGACAGACTATCGACCCGAGCGATCGCTGCTGTGGCGGACCGTCACGGGTCAGTTCAGCGTGGAGCGCCGTCCGTGCGCGGATTCGGCGAACCGCGGCGCATCCGAAGCGTCGGGCACGCGTGAGAGACGGCCCTGAACATCGACGACGCTCCGCGTGCGGCGGCCGGTGTCCTTGAGTCGGACCGGCTTCCATTCGTCCTCGACGAGCGCTTCGATCGCGTAGTCGATCTCCCGCCCTTCATCGAGGTCCGAGACGAGATCGAGCGGCGGCTCGAGCTGGAACTCCAGGTTGCCGTCGAGCGACACGATCGCCGCGCCGCTCACGGCGACGATCTGACCGTCACGATCCATGACGCGGATCCGCGTCGGGCTCTCGCTGCTCGCGGCGGTCTGAAGCTCGAGTCGAGCCCGCGGACCGTCGAGGTGAAGCCCCCACGTGAAATAGATCGCTTCGAAGAGCGGTGGCGGCGGGACTTCCTTCCCCGCCTGGGTCAGGGACGCGGCCATCGCGATCTCCGCGAGACGCTCGCGCAGCCGCGAAATCTGGCGCACGAGCTGCTCGTTCTGGTGCTCGCGTTCGCGAGCACGCTCCGTGAGCGCGCGAACGGTGGTCTCGGCGACGTCGAGCCGGCTCCGCAGCTTGGCGAAGTCGCCGACCGTCCACTCGAACTGCTTGACCACAAGCTCGACGCGGCTGTCGGCATCCTGAACGACCGCCTCGAGCTCCCTGGCGTGTGCCTCGTGCGCGCTCCGCAGCAGGCTCCGACGTCCGGACCACACATAGACAGCGCAGGTCGAGATCCCGGCGGCGACGCCCGCACCCAGCCACCCCGCGTGTCCGCCATCGAAGATCGCCAGCGCGACACCCGCTGTGGCGGCCAGGGCGAGCAGCGCGACATGGCGCAGGAGGCGTGCTGCTGGGGCGATACCGTCGCGAGGCGCGTTCGTGTCAGCGCACAGACGGCAGTCGTCGGTGCTTTTGGCCGCGGCATGCCCGAATGGAACTGGGATCACGCCCATCCCCAACACCCCCGCGTGAGACTCCATCGGACCGCGTTCCTCCGTGTCGCGGCGGGGTATCAGGTAGTACGCGGTACGAATTTCTGATTTCGAATCGCGACCGCTGCATCACGCACGGCGATACAGGCCACCGCGCGTCCGCACGACACGCCCCGCGAGGAGATGCGCGGCGAGCGTCGTTTCGATCGCCGCCCGGCCGCGCCCGGCACGGCGCGCGAGTGAGTCGAAGTCGAGCGGTCCCGATGCGAGCGCCTCGAGAACAGCATCCGAAGGCTCCGCCGCCGCGGTGAGTGTCGGTCGTCCCAGCGCAAGGAGAAGAGCGGATGCGCTGGTCAGCGCTCGGGCGTCACCCGACGCGATGAGCGCGTTCGTGCCGACGGAGGCGGCGGAGCCGATCGGCCCAGGGATGGCGTAAAGAGGCCGGCCCAGGCGGCGCGCGTCGTGGGCGGTGATGAGCGCTCCCGACCCTTCGCCAGCTTCGACCACCACGACCACTTCGGCGAGCGCCGCGATCGTCGCGTTGCGCTTCACGAAGGTCCACGGCTGCGCGCAGAAATTGGGCGCGTACTGGGACACGAGCGCACCGTTCGCTCGTACGCGCGGCACGAGCGGCCGTCGCCGGCCGCGCACCGTTGCGAGGAACAGCGCGATCCCCTCACCCAGCACGGCGACGGTGCGACCGCCGGCGTCGAGCGCCCCGCGATGCGCCGCGCTGTCGATGCCCTGCGCGAATCCCGACACGACGACCACGCCCGCGCGGGCGCAGGCTCCCGCGAGCTCGCGGGCGACACGCTCCCCGTACATGGTCATCCGCCTCGTCCCGACGATGGCGACGGCCCGCGCCGCAAGACACGCCGGGTCGCCGTCGATCCACAGCGGATCCGGCGGATGGTCCAGCGCCAGAGCCCGCGGCGGGTAGGCGGCGTCGCGCGGGGTGGCCGCGATCACGCCTCGGCGCGCAGCAGGAGCGCGAAAGCCAGGTCGGCGGTGCGGATCTCGTCGCTGCCGGCGAGGTCCGCGACCGTTCGCGCGACACGCAGTACGCGGTGAAAGCCGCGCGCCGACAGTCGGCGACCGCGCATCGCCTCCGCCGCCAGCGTCTCGGCTTCACTCGCGAGGCGGCAATGGCGCCGCACTTCCGCAACGGTCAGCTCGGCGTTGCAGCGGCGGTCCGTCCCGACGAACCGAGCCCGCATGCGCTCGCGCGCAGCGATCACGCGCTCGCGGACCGTCCGCGACGGCACCCGGCCGTCCTCGCGCAGCTCCTCGTACGCGATGCGCGGAACATGCACGCGAAGATCGATGCGATCGAGGAGCGGCCCCGATAGGCGCGCGTGATAGCGGTCGACGGCATCCGGCAGACAGGTGCATTGCACGGCGGGATCGCCGGCATGCCCACAGGGACACGGATTCATCGCCGCGACGAGAGTGAAGCGCGCGGGGTAGGTCGCCGCGGTGCCCGCGCGTGAGATCGTGACCGCGCCCTCCTCGAGCGGCTCTCGGAGAGTCTCGAGGACCGAAGGCGAGAACTCCGCAAGCTCGTCGAGGAACAACGCACCGCCGTGCGCGAGGCTCACCTCGCCCGGCCGTGGCGGCGAGCCACCGCCGACGAGCGCGAGATGCGATGCGGTGTGATGAGGTGCGCGGAAGGGGCGGGCGCAGAGGAGAGGACGCTCGGGATCGATGAGGCCGGCGACGCTGTGGACGGCGCTCGCGACGATCGCCTCGTCGGGGTCGAGGGCCGGCAGTAGCGAAACGATCGCCCGAGCCAGCAGCGTCTTGCCCGTGCCCGGCGACCCGACGAAGAGCAGGCTGTGCCCTCCCGCGGCGGCGACCTCGAGCGCGCGTTTGGGTGTCTCGTGCCCAGCGATGTCGGCGAGATCGACGGGATGCGCCGGCCGCGGCGCGGGTGCGGGTGCGGGCGACGGCGCTTGCCGCGCGCGTCCTTCGACGTGCTCGACGACGTCGCGCAGGGAGGCGAAACCGAACGCTTCGACCCCGAGCGCGGCCGCCTCGGCCGCGTTCTCCCGCGCGACGAACGCGGTGGACACTCCCGTGAGCACTGCGCGTCGCACGCGCGCCATCACGCCGCGGACCGGTCGGAGCGTCCCATCGAGAGCGAGCTCGCCGAGACACAGCGCCTCGGGGTCACGCGTGAGCTGACCCGTCGCGCGCAGCACGCCGAGCGCGATGGCGAGGTCGAAGCCGGTCCCCTCCTTCCGGCGCTCCGCAGGCGCGAGGTTCACCACGACGCGACGGAGTGGGAACTCGAAGCTCGAGTTGCGGATCGCCGCGCGCACGCGCTCACGCGCCTCGGAGACAGCGGCATCGGGCATCCCGACGACCGTGAACGAGGGCAGTCCGTTGGCGACATCGGCTTCGACCGTGACCATCGCACTCTCGAGACCCCACAGCGCGCACGCCGCGACGCGGGCAACGGAGCGCGCTGGCGCACGCGGCGCGACTGATGTGACCATCCGTCGCAGCCTTCACAGTCGGCAGTGTTGTTGGCACCGTACTCCCGAGCGGTACCGCGGTCCCGGTCGCCGGCGGCGCGCGCGATGAGCGGCGCGGCACTCCTCGACGAGCATCTGCGCCCAGCCGGATGGGAAGCGCGAGCGCAGCGGCGTGGCGCTCCTCGAGCGAGCGTCTGCGCCCAGCCGGCCCGAGCAGAGGGCGCGCGGGCGATCGGCGGGCCGGCGTAGCCAGCAGCGAGCGAGAGGAGTGCCGCGCCGCTGAACTCGCGCACACTACAGCCGGATGTCGTGGCGGGTGGCGGGCATCTTTTTCGCCTTAGGCGTGCTGACGCGCGTTCCGTTCCAAACGGAGTTCTTATGGGCACACGACTCGGTGCTCTACGCGCGCGCGATCGAGCGCTTCGATCCACTGGATCAACGGCCGCAGGCGCCGGGCTACCTCTATTACGTCCTGCTGATCCGGGCGGTGTATTGGGTCGTCGGCGATCCGAACCGCGCGATGACGATCGTGAGCCTCTTCGCAGGCGCCGCGGCCGTCGCGCTCCTCTATCTCTTCGCGGCACGGCTCTACGACGAGCGGACCGCGCGCGCGAGCGGAGCATTCCTGTTGACCGCGGTGACGTTCTGGACCTACGGCGGCGTGGCGTACCCGTACACGCTCCTCGCGGCACTCTCGATCGGCTGCGCGCTGCTGTTCTGGCGCGCGCTGCGGACGGAGACGGGCCACGGACCGCGTCTTGCGCTCGCGACCGCGGCGTACGGCATCGCGATCGGCTTCCGCACCGACCTCGCGGTGTTTCTCGCGCCGCTCTGGCTCATGACAGCGGTCGCGGCACCGCTGCTGTGGGCAGTGGGGAGCGCCGCGCTCGGCGCACTCCTGGTGCTCGTGTGGTTCTTAGCGTCGGCGGAGCTCGATGGCGGCGTGAACGCGCTCCTCGAGGCCATCCGCGTGCAGGCGAAATTCGTCGACGACCGCTACAGCGTGTTCGGCGATCTCGGCCTTCGCGCCCTCTACGGGAACGTCTATGAGCTCACGCGTTTCCTCGGACGCGGTCTGTACTTCCTCGCGGCGCTGCTGGTGGCCGTGCCGCTATCGGCGGGCGCGCGACGCATCGAGCTCAGCGACAAGCGTCGTGTGGCTTTCCTGCTGCTCTGGACATTCACGCCGCTCGCGATCTACATCCCGATCCACGTCGGCGAGTACGGCTATGTCTTCAGCATGCTGCCGGGTCTCTGCGTGATCGCGGCGCGAGGCGCGATCGCTCTCGCGCGCGGCGCGCGGATGCCGCGTTTGTTGCCGTGGGTCGTGACCGGCGTCGCGCTCGCGAACGCGGCGGTGTTCCTCACGAGTGACACGCCGCTCTCCGCTCGCGACGTCGTGCGTCGCGACCGCGGCGTCGCGGAGCGGATCGAGCGGCTGAATCAGGCCGACCTCGCTCGGGCCACGATCATCTCCGCATACGACGCGGTCGTCGTCCAGTACTACTTCTCGGAAGACCAGCGACTGGGAGCGGATCACGTCCTCGTCAGCTACGACCCGGCACTGCCCCGCAACGAGTTGATCTTCGCCGCGCAGATCTGCAACGGCCCGGGCGGAGTCTGTCGTCAGCGCGATCCCGTCGTGGTCGTCTGGGACGACCTCATCCGCGTCAGCGGCACTGGGTGGCAGGAGCTGCGTATGCCACACGGCGCGAAGATCCGTGTCGCGCGCAACGTTGCGGACGGGACGAAGATCGTCATCGATGGCCTCTCTGTGGAAATCGTCCGCTAGGAGCGATCGAGGTCCACCAGCTCCACTCGCGTGCCCGCCGCGCCAACCGTGAGCGCCGCGATCACGATGCGCCAGACCGCGTCGCGCTCACCACGATGGGCGAGCCACGACTGCGCGAGCGCCGCAAGGCGGGCGGCCTTCCGCGCATCCACGGCCTCGACCGCGGCCACGAACGATCCCGCCCGCCGTGTCTTGACTTCGATGAACGCGTAGCCACGCGAATCGCGGCAGATGAGGTCGATCTCCCCGAAGCGTGTGCGGACGTTGCGAGCGACGACGCGGAGGCCGTGACGTCCGAGCTCGCGCTCCGCCAGGTGCTCGCCCGCGAGGCCCAGGACACGGCGATGATCCATGCGAGCTCCATCGGACGCGCCTTGCGCTACGGCTGCGTGGCGGTGATCCGCAGGACGCGGTCCCCGGTCCCGTTGCTGGTCGTGACGTAGAGAGCGCCGTCCGGGCCGAAGACGACACTCCGCATGCGGCCGTAGGTGTTGTCGAACAGGATGTTCGTCTGCCGGACGGTGCCCGCGAACAGCTCGAAGCGCCGCAGATCCATCTCTTTGAGCTGCGCGACGAACAGCGAACCGCTCCACGCGCCCCACTGCGGACCGAAGACGAAGTCGGCGCCTGAGGTCGCGATCGTCACGTTGCCGGAGGACCACGCCGGGTCGACGTACCCGGGTCGGCCGACCGGTCCGCGGAAGAGCGGATAGCCGTAGTTCGCGCCGGCGGCGAGGATGTTGATCTCGTCGTGCGTGTCGTCGCCATGCTCGACCTCGAACGGTGTGCCCGTCCCCGGCGCGAACGCGAGGCCCTGAGGATTGCGGTTGCCCCAGGTGTAGATCGCGCTGCGGCCCGCGGACCCGGGGATCACCGGGTTGTCCGTCGGGATCGTGCCGTCGCTGTTCACGCGCAGGACCTTGCCGTTGAGCGAGTTCGGGTCCTGCCCATTGCGCAGGTTGCCCGCATCTCCCATGGTCACCCAGAGCTTGCCGTCGGGACCGAAGCGCAGACGGCAGCCGTTGTGGTTTCCCGCGGCGGCCATGCCGCGGCGGATGACATAACCGTCGAACGCGATCTGGCTGCCGACCATCTTGTAGCGCAGAACCTGGTTGCGGTACTGCCCCTCGTCGTCGCGCGAGGCGCATACGTAGATGAACGAGTTCGTCGCGAAGCTCGGATCCACGGCGATCCCCATGAGGCCGCCCTCACCGTTCTGGCGCGTGCCGAGGACCTGATTGTTCGCGAGCTGCTGTGCACCCGGTGTGGTGTTCGGGTAGACGAGAAGGTTGCCGACGCGCTCGCTCACGAGCATGCGTCCGTCGGGAAGATGTGCGACATCCCACGGGAGGCGCAGCCCCGAATGCAGGACGGTGACCGTGAGCCGCGGCGTCGCTCCGCCGGTGACGGTGATCGCGACGAACACGCCTTCGTCTTCCATCCAAACGGTGCCATCGATGACCGGACGCATCGCGAGGACGTAGGTGCTCGGCGTCGTCGGCGCCTTCACTTTGAACGTGAACGTCGCGTTCGCCCCGGGCGCAACTGTCGCCTCGGTCTGCGCGGCCGGGCGCGATCCGCTGAGCCAGCCGACAGCGAGCGGGGCCCACGTGAGCTCGTCATTCTTGATGCCGATGCGCGCTTCCTGCCCGAGCACGCCCTTCACCCACGGCTTGCCGCCGGTGTTGCGGAACGTGAGCGTGATGGCCTCGCTCGTCGCGCCCGGCGCGAGCTCCGGCACGCTGGTCTGAGTGATCCAGCGGCTGTGATAACCCGCGTCGCTCGTGACACGCACGAAGACGCCCTGGTGCTCGAGCCACGTCACGCCGTCGGCCACCGGACGAAGCGGAAGCTCGTATGAGCCCGGGCGCGCGGGTGCCCTGATGGTGAAGGTGAACGTGCCGATCGCGTTCGGCGCGACGACCGTTTCCACGGTGGTGGCGAGGCGATTCGCGCTCATCCACCCCACCGCCATTTCGCTGAATGCCGTTGAGTCGTCGACGACGCCGAGATTCACCTGCCTGCCCGCGACGCCGCGCTGCCAGGCGGTCGTGCCGGTGTTGCGGAAGCGGATCGAGTAGCTCACGGTCATCCCGGGCGCGAGCGTCGGCCACGAATCCTGACCGACCCAGGCGCTGTGGAATCCGGCGTCCTCGGCGGCGGCCGCAGGCAGCGCCGCAGCGAGCGTCGCGGCCACGATGACGAGGGCCCCCAGCGTCGATCGCACCATCAGTGGGAACGAGAAACCGGGTTAGGCGTTATGAATCCGCCGAAGGGGGTACGGCGCCTGTCTCTACGCCGCCTTTTGTAGGGCCGGTCGTAGCGAGTTGACGAATCGCGAGATGTAACCGTTCGTCCAGGCCGGCGCTTCGAGCGGCAGCATGTGGCCGATACCGCGTGCGACATGGATCTCAGCGCTTTGATGGAAGTCCTTGCAACGGATCGCGTCACCCGCGCAGATCACGCGATCTTCGTTGCCCCACAGAACGAGCGTCGGCACATCGCTGAGCTCCTTGAGACGATTGCCCACCGCGAACGCCACCTGCTCGCCGCCTGGAGTGAGCACCATCAACACCCTGCGCCACCACGAGGGCTGATTCGCCCACACGATGGCGCGCGATGACAGCGCGCGTTCACGCGCCTTGTTGCCGTGGCGGATCATCATGTCGACGAACCTGTTGTCCTGGCGCCGAACGCTTCCAACGAGGAAACGCCGCACGAATCCGCGCTGGCCAGTTGGACGCGGATAGAGAAGCGCGCGACCGATGAGCGGTAGGCAGTAGAGCTTGTAGATCCAGTGCAGCGAACGGCCGAGTGCCGCGGGCGCCAGAAGGACGAGGCCATCCACGAGCTCGGGTCGGCGCAGCGCGAGATGAAGCGCGACGCCTCCGCCCAGCGAATGACCGACGACGACCGCGCGCCGTACACCGAGGACGTCGGCGACATGCGCGACCTGGTCCGCGAGCTTTGGGAAGCTCGCGTCCGCCGTCATGAGCGACGGCGGCAGGGCCATCCCTGGCAGATCGATGACGCCGCAGCATGCGGATCTGCGGCGCGAGCGCGCGCGAGTCGGCGGCGAGACCCGGGAGCACGATCGCGTGTGGCGCCGCCCCACTGCCCCAGGTGGTGACACGGAGCCTGTATTGGTCCTGCTGCACCGCGCGGACTTCCATCGCCCAGATACAAATGCACTCCGCGTGCCGAGCGGCCAGGCCCCGATTCGGCCCTATTCGGGCCGCAGGCGCAGCTCCAGACCGATCCAGGCGGGCTGTCTTGCGAAGCCCATCGCCACGTTGATGGCCAGCATTGGCTGGTTCCGCTGGTCGTTCCAGGTCTTGATGTGGTCGACGCCGAGGCGCTGCGCGTACCGGACGGTCTCGAGCTTCAGCGCCATCGCGAGACCCTTCGCGCGAGCCTCGCGCCGCACGCCGGTGAGACCCTGCCAGATGAAGGAAGGGTCCTCGATCGACCGCTGGAGATTCGACATGCCGAGCCAGCGGCCCTCGCGGTCGATGGCCACGAAGAACGCGTCCGTCAGGAAGCTTGGGCCGTCGATCCAGTCCTTCTTCCACTCCTCGAAGGTGACGTCCGTCGGCGCGTCCATCGCGGGCATGTCGCGTCGGCAATGGTCGGTGAGCTCGTAGGCCTTCATCGGGGTATCCGCGTCGCGCGCGAGCTCGTCGGCGTACGTGCTGATGCGGATACCTTGCGCCGTCACGCGCTCGGTGGCGCCGGCGAACTTGTCGAAGTCGAATCCGGCGACGACCAGACGCGACTCCCAGTCGCGCTTGACCTCGACCCATCCGCGCTTCGTCGTGAACTCGACGCCGTCGGTCATCGACTCCTTCACGCCGGCGGTCGCGGCGAGCCCCTTCCGCTCGCGCAGGATCGTGACGGCGGCATCGTGGAGCGCACTCCCGTGGCCGCGGCGGCGGTGGTCGGGGAGCACCCAGACGTCGAAGCCGTAGCGATCCGGATGGAAGCGCGAGGGGCGGTGGTACAGCTCGACCGCTCCGACCATCTGGCCGTCCTCTTCGGCGACGATGCGCTTCTTGAAGAACCGGGTGTGGTCCCACTTGTCGTCGTCGTGTCGCGCTTCTTCCACCGACCAGGGGTAGTCGGGATAGCACAGGTTGCTGCCAGCCACCCAGGCTGGGTAGTCGTCCGCGGTGAACGCGCGCAGAGGCGAGGTGGTGGTCGTCATTGGTCGCGCGACAATACCCGACCCGCCGCGCCCGCGAGTGTCATTTCCGTCACTCGGCGAGGGCGAGCTCCAACTGGTTCTCCACCGCGCGCAGCAGCTTCACCGTCCCGAAATCGTGACGATGGAGCGGCGTGACGCCGCGCGCGCGGAGCGCGGCTCGGTGATCGATCGTCGGGTAGCCGCAGTTGTGCTCCCACCCATAGCCGGGGTACTTCCCGGCGAGGAGGGTCATGAGCCGGTCCCGCGTCACCTTCGCGATGATGGACGCGGCGGCGATCGCGAAGCTCTTGGTGTCGCCCCGGACGATCTCGCTGTGCCGCCCCGGTGCGAACGCGGGGTCGAGGATCCGCCGGCCATCGACCAGCACCCAGTCGTATTCGCCGATCTGCCGCAGCGCACGCGTCATCGCGACGTGGCTCGCGTGATAGATGTTGAGGCGGTGTATCTCCGAGACCGACGCCGCGCCGATGCCGACACGCACGACGCGCGACCGGATGAGGTCGTAGAGCTCCTCACGCTGTGCGCGCGTCAGAAGCTTGGAGTCTTTGACGCGGCGGATGATCTTGGTGTCGGGGGTGACGAGACAGGCCGCGGCAACGACCGGTCCGGCGAGCGCGGCCATGCCGACCTCGTCAACGCCGACGACATTCAGGAGACCTCTGGACCAGAGCTCTTTCTCGAAGCGGAGCGTCGGCACGCTCCTAGGCTACTTGTTCATCGCAGGGGCGGAACCCCCTGCAACCCCCCGTTCATCGCAGGGGGAGAACCCCCTGCGACCCCCCTGCTGAGCGGCGCTCCCGCTAGCGGCGCTTCTCTCGGATGGTCGCGGCCTTGCCGACGCGATCGCGGAGGAAATAGAGAGCCGCGCGCCGTGCGTGTCCGTGGCGCAGCACCTCGATCTTCTCGACGCGCGGTGAGTGGACCAGGAAGGTGCGCTCGACGCCGATGCCGCTAGCGATACGGCGGACGGTGATCTGATGGTCGAGTCCGCCATTGCGGACACGCAGCACCGTGCCCTCGAATTTCTGAAGGCGTTCGCGGTTTCCCTCGACTACGCGCACGCTTACGGCCACGGTGTCACCCGGCCGCACCTCGGGGACCTCGGCCTTTTGCTGCTCGGAGGCAAGCGTCTTCAAGACGTCGTTCATAGGCATAGTGATGGCTGTCACGGAGTCATCCGAGTCTAACAGGAAATCAGTGCTTGGACTTCTTCAGCCGGGCGAGGATCGTCACGTGCGACACACCGAAATGCGTGGCGAGCTGTCGCACTGTGAGGCCCGTCGCTCGCATGCGGGTCACCTCGGCGGCCGTCGGGCCGCGCTGGACGCTGCGGGCCGCGCGGAGACGGACGCCGGCGGCGCGAAGACGAACGCGCACGGTCGCCGGCGAGATCCCGAACCGCGCTGCGATGCGGTACGACCCGACGCCGGACCGATAGGCCTCGACGAGGTCCGCGTCGTTGACGCTCGCCCTGCGCGCAGGCGCGCGCGGAAGCCGCGCGCGCTCGGCCGGCGTGAGCTTCGCGTCGCCCAGGAGATCCGGGCGCCGCTCCGCGGTGCGGCGGATCGACTCCGCCCGGCGCCACTTCGCAATCGCGCCGTGATCGCCGGACACGAGGATCGGTGGCACGCGACGACCTTCGAAATCCGGTGGACGCGTGTACTGAGGTCCCTCAAGCAGTCCATCGGTGTGTGACTCATTGGTGAGCGACTCCGGATCGATGACGTCCGGCACGAGGCGCGTCACCGCGTCGATGACGACCATCGCCGCGAGCTCACCGCCCGTGAGGACGTAGTCGCCGATCGAGAGCTCTTCATCGACGTCGGACTCGACCACGCGCTCGTCCACTCCCTCGTAGTGACCGCACACCAGGACCAGATGCCCGACCGATGTGAGCCGGCGCGCCGCGGCCTGGTCAAAGAGCCGGCCCTGCGCCGAGAGGAGCACGACGTGGCCATCGCCGCCACGTGCTGCACGGATCGCGCGCGTGAGCGGTTCGGGTTTGAGCACCATGCCCGCACCGCCGCCGTATGGCGTGTCGTCCGCGACGTGGTGCTTGTCGGTGGCATGCGAGCGGATGTCGTGCACCTCGAGCGCAACATGACCGGCCTGCCGCGCGCGCGCCACGATGCTCTCGGCGAACGGGCTGTCGAACATGCGCGGGAACAGCGTCAGTACGTCGATCCGGAGGGGCGGCGTCATCCGGCCTCCTCCTGCGGTACCGCGACGATGCGGCCGGCGTCGACGTCGACGACCTTGACGACCGACTCCAGCATCGGGAGAAGCCGCTCGCGGCCCGTTTCGTCAGCGATCACGAGCACGTCGTTCTCGCCCGCGCGCAGCATGTCGCGCACCGTGCCGAGCCGCGTCCCTTCTGGCGTCTCGACCTCCGCCCCGACGATGTCCGCCCACAGATAGGCGCCCGCCGTGGCGCGTCGCGATTCGCTTCGCTCCACGCGGAGAAATCGCCGGCGCAGCGACTCCGCGGCCACGCGCGAGTCGTATCCCTCGAACAGCACGATGGGTTTGGCGACCTCGCCGCGGACAGTGGCGACGGTCAGCGGACCGATGTCGTCGCATTGCAGCACCGCGCCCGCACGGAAACGGTCGGCTACGTCGGTGCGGGGATCGATGCGGACCTCGCCGCGGATGCCGTGCGGACCGAGGATGAATCCGACGACGAGGGCGTCGTCGCTAGTCGATCTCGAGGTTGACCTTGGTCCCATCGCGCGTCGCCATCACCTTCAGCAGTGCGCGGATGGCCTTGGCGATACGACCGCCGCGGCCGATGACCTTCCCGATGTCCGCTTCACCGACCTGGAGGTGGAGCTTGATGAAGTCACCGTCGAGCTGTTCGGTGACGACCACGGCGTTCGGGTCCTCGACCAGCTGTTTTGCGACGTGTTCGAGCATCGTTCGCATGCTTGACGCCTCTGACGCCGCAGGGCCGCTCAACGGGCGGTCGGCGGGACCTCGTTGTCGGCCAGGCCGCTCCGCACGAGGAGCGAGCGGGCCGTCGCCGTCGGCCGCGCGCCGTTCTTGATCCAGTGACGGGCGCGTTCGGGATTTATCACCAGGTTGTCGGACTCGCGCAGCGGGTCGTAGTGGCCGATGGACTCGATGATCTTCCCGTTACGCGGTGAACGGGAGTCGGCGATCACGACCCTATAGCTCGGCGCTTTGGTCTTGCCGACGCGGCGCAAGCGAATGTGCACAGCCAATCTGTCGAATGTCCTCCTGGAAGTGAGCGGTGGAACGCGCGCGAAGGTCCAGTGTACGGGGATACCGCTCTTGGGTCTAGCGACCGCCCTGGGCCTGTCGGAGGGTCCGGAGGTAACGCACCGCTGCGGAGTTGACCATGACGACTTCCCCGGAGCGCTCGAACTTCACGTAGCCGCCGGCTGCCAGCTTCGCGGCGACGCTCGCGAGTGGCTCCTCGACGATGATCGCGTCGTCCTTCGCGAAGATGATGCTCGTCTCTTCTGCCATGCCTTCAGCCTAACCCAGGCATGCCCGGGATCTTCGGCAGCCGTCCACCCTTCGCCAGCGCGCCCATCTGTTTCATCATCTTCTGCATCTCGGCGAACTGCTTCAGGAGCTGGTTCACGTCAGAGACCTTCGTGCCGGACCCGGCGGCGATTCGCTTACGCCGCGATCCATTCATGAGCGACGGGTCGGCGCGCTCGGCCTTCGTCATCGACGAGATGATCGCTTCGATCCGCCTGAGCTCCGCCTCCGCCTCCGGGCCCTCGGGCAGCTGCTTCGCGAGGCCGCCCATCCCCGGGATCATCTTCAGCAGCTCGCCTAGCGGCCCCATCTTCTTCAGCTGCTGGAGCTGCGTGTAGAAGTCGTCGAAGGTGAAACGCGCCTCCATGATCTTCTTCGCCTGCTCTTCGGCGGTCTTGCGATCGACGTTCTCTTGTGCGCGCTCGACGAGCGTGAGGATGTCCCCCATCCCGAGGATCCGCTGCGCGAGGCGGTCGGGGTGGAAGACCTCGAGCGCATCGAGCTTCTCCCCCACGCCGAGGAACTTCACCGGTACCCCGGTGGCGGCGCGGATGGAAAGGCTCGCGCCACCGCGAGCGTCGCTGTCGACCTTCGTGAGGACGAGCCCGCTCACGGGCAGTCGCGCCTTGAACGCGGTCGCGGCTTCGACCGCATCCTGCCCGGTCATCGCATCGACGACCAGCAGCACCTCATGCGGCTTTGCCGTCGCGACGATCGCCTCGACCTCGCGCATCATCTCGTCGTCGATGTGCAGCCGGCCGGCACTGTCGACGATCACGGTGTCTAGGTTGTCCCGCTGAGCGGTGGCCACCGCGGCCGCGACATCCTCCGCCACGCGACCCGCCTCGACGGCGATCATCGGAATGCCCAGCTGTTTTCCGAGGGTCCGCAGCTGATCGATGGCGGCCGGCCGGTAGACATCGGCGGCCACGAGCAGCGGCCGCCGGCCCTGCTTGCGCAGAACATTCGCGAGCTTCGCGGCCGTCGTCGTCTTGCCGGATCCCTGGAGCCCGACGAGAAGCAGCACCGTCGGCGGACGCTCGGCGCGCGCGAGCGGCACCGCCGCTCCGCCGAGCATCTCGACCAGCGCGTCGTGCACGATCTTCACGACCTGCTGCGCGCCGGTGATCGACTCGAGGACCTTCTCGCCCAGCGCGCGCTCGCGCACCGTCGCGACGAGCTGGCGCACGACCTTGAAGTTCACGTCCGCCTCGAGCAGCGCGACACGCACATCGCGCAGCGCTTCCTCGAGATCGGACTCGCTCACGCGCGCGCGGCCGCGCAGGCGCTCGAAGGTGGTGTTCAGCTTGTCGGAGAGCTGCTCGAACATGCTCCTAGGCTACGGGCTTCGGCGACGCTCCATCCATCCGGATCGACCGAAGCACTGCGGGCAGCTCATCGGCGAGGACCTGCTGCGACCACAGGTAGCCCTGCCCGATGCCGCACCCAAGCTCGCGCACGCGGTCGCGGATCGCGGTCGTCTCCACCCCCTCGGCGACCGTCTCGGCGCCGATCGACCGCGCGAAGCCCACACCGGCTGCGATCACCGTGTCGTCGAACGCCGCGCCTGCTCTCTTGACGAACGGCACCGGCAGCTTCACGACATCGAACGGCGCGTCCCGCAGTGCCTTGAAGTGGATGTTGCCCTCACCGAAGTCGTCCAGCGCGACCCGGAGCCCGGCGTCGCGAAAGTCCTGCAGGACCTTGAAGATCGCCGGCCCGTAGATCGCTTCAGGCTGCGATTCGATCTCGATGTCGCCGGGACGGACGCCCGCGTCGGCGGCGGCGCTCAGCGTGTCGTCGATCAGGTCGCGGCCGATCGATACGGGCCACACGTTCACCGCGGCACGACCGAACGGGACCGATGCGGAGCGCCAGCGCGCCATTTGGCGCGTCACGGTCCGCACGATGAAGCGCATGTAGTCAGGCGCGAGGCCGGCCGGCGGCACGTCGTTGACGAACTTCATCGCGTGCAGCAGTCCCCGCTCGGGATGGCGCCAGCGGATCGCGCATTCGACACCGACCGGCTTGCCGGTCTTCATGTCGACCTGCGCCTGGTAGATCAGGAGCAGCTCGTCGGCGTCGAGCGCATGCTGCAGCTCTGCTCGCGTGAACGCGCGCCTACTCCGCCGTCATGACTGCGACTGCACGGAACCGCTGAGTAGCGTCTTCAACTCGTCTGCGGCGACTTCGGGCCCGTAGAGGCGACCCTGCACGATCTCGCAGCCGAACTGCACCAGAAGGTCCTCCTGGTCTTTCGTCTCGACGCTGTCAGCGACGACACGCGCGCCCGTGACGCGAGCGGCCTCCACGATCGCCTGGACCGCCTCGAGGCTCTCGGTCCCGAGAACGGGCAGATCGCGCGCGATCGGATAGCCGATCTTCAGCGTGTCGAAGCCGGAGGCCGCATCGGCGATGGCCGGATCTCCGAACTCCTCGGACGCGATACGCACGCCGAGCCCGCGGATCCGCTGCACCGGCTCGGCGAGCAACGGGTCGCGCACGCTGCCGCGCGGGCATTCGATCTCAATGTCGCCCGGAGAGATACCGCTCGATGCGATCGCGTCGCGGACCATCTCGACGACGTCCGGCTGCTGCAAGGTGTGCGTCCACAGATTCGCCGCGACGAGTGGGACGGGTACCCCATCGCTGCGCCAGGCCAGGATCTGCGCGGAGATCGCGCGCAGCACCCAGCGATCGAACTCAACGTGCAGCGAGCCCTGATCGAGGAGCGGCACGATGTCACTCGGACCGATCATCCCATGTGCTGGATGCGGCCAGCGCGCGAACGCCTCGAGGCCGACGAGCTTGCCGGTCGGCACATGCACCTGCGGCTGGAATTGGAGCGAGAGCGCGCCATCGTCGAGCGCCTGCTTCAGCTCCTCGGGTCGGAGACGAACGATGGCCATGGGCGGTTAAGGCTAAGGCTTAGGCCGCGCGCGGCAGCAGTGCCTCGACGAAGGCGCGCGGGTCCATCGGGACCAGGTCCTCCGCCTTCTCACCAACGCCGAGGAACTTCACCGGGAGACCCAGCTCGTGCACGATCGCGAAGACCGCCCCGCCCTTCGCCGTCCCATCCAGCTTCGTCACCACGAGCCCCGTCACATTCGCGTCCTTCATGAACTGACGAGCCTGCTGGATCGCGTTCTGGCCCGCGGTCCCATCAAGGACAAGCAGGACGTCGTCGGGCGCGCCGTCGCGCGCGCGCCCCGCGACACGCACGATCTTGCCGAGCTCATCCATGAGGTGACCTTTGGTGTGGAGGCGTCCGGCGGTGTCGGCGATCACGATGCTGTTCCCACGCGACACGGCCGCGTTGATCGCGTCGAACACGACCGCGGCGGGGTCGCCGTCGGGACGGCCCGACACGATCGGCACGCCGACGCGCGACGCCCAGGTCTCGAGCTGCAGGGTCGCGGCGGCGCGGAAAGTGTCGGCGGCAACGAGGAGCGGCGTCTCACCCGCATCCTTCAGCCGCTTCGCGAGCTTCGCGGCGGTCGTCGTCTTGCCGCTGCCGTTGACGCCGACGACGAGAACCACGCGCGGCCGCTGCTCGGAGCCACGCAGCGCGCTGTCCTTTCCCGCCAACTCGGCGACGAGCACCTCACGCACGGCATCGAGCGCCTTCGGCACGGTCTTCAACTCACCGGTCGTCGTGAGATCGCGGATCTGGGCCATGAGCGGATCGACGAGCGACACCGAAAGGTCAGCGCGCAAGAGTCCTTCCTCGAGCTGATCGAGGAACTCCGGCGTGAGCGGCTCCTCCTGTTTCCGGCCGAAGAGACGGGCGAGGAAACCGCCCCGCGTCTTCGCGAGTCCCTGCTCGAGGCTCAAACGGTCACGCTAGCCGGCGCGCTCGCGCTGCTCGTCCAGCTCCGAGAGCTTGAGCGAGATCACCTTCGAGACGCCGGCGTCGTCCATCGACACGCCGTAGAGCATGTCGGCCGCCTCGATGGTCGCGCGGTTGTGCGTGATCACGACGAACTGCGTGCGGTCGGTGAGCTCGCGAAGCGCCTGCGTGAAGCGGCCGACGTTGCGCTCGTCGAGGGCCGCGTCGACCTCGTCGAGGACACAGAACGGCGCGGGCTTCACGCGCAGGATCGCGAGCAGCAGCGCGCTCACCGCCGGAGAGCTGCGCCAGGCTGCCGATGCGCTTGCCCGGTGGCCGCGCGTAGATCTCGATACCCGGATCCTCGGGATCGTCCGAGGTGCGGAGCGACGCCTGCCCGCCGTTGAAGAGACGCTGGAAGAAGAGGCCGAACTCTCGGTCGACCGCCATGAGCGTCGTGCTGAACTGCTCGGCGATGGTCGCGGCCAGGTCGTCCGCGAGCGAGCGCAGATCGGTCATCGCCCTTTCGAGATCGGCCCGCTGGGTCGTGAGGAACTCGTAGCGCTGACCGCTGTCGGCGAGCTCCGTCGCGGCGAGGGGGTTCACCGGCTCGAGCGCGATGAGGCGGCGCCGCAGTCGCTGTAGCGCTGCGAGCGTGCTCCCCTTCTCCTTCTCATCGCCGTCGTCGTCGAAGACGAGCGACTCCGGATCGGGCAGCGGCTCGTCGTCCGGAAGACCGAGCTCGGCGCGCACCTGCTCTTCGAGCAGGCGCATCGCACCCGCCGCGCGCTCCTCCTCGACCGCCAGCTTGCCGCGCTCCCCGCGGAGCTCGGCCAGGCGCTCGCGCGCCTTCGCGAGACGCTGCTCCGACTCGCGCCGTGAGCCTTCGGCCGCGAGCGCGCGCTGCCGCGCCAGCTCCGCCGAGCGTTCCGCCTCGCGCGTGTCGGCCGCCGCCTTGCCGAGGTCACCTTGTGAGGCATCGAGCCGCGTTCGCGCATCTTTCTCCTGCGACGCGAGCGCACGCAGGCGATCTTCATCGGCGGCGAGACGACGCTCCGCTGCGCCGACCTGCTCGTCCAGCGTGTCGCGCAGGCGCACGAGCGAGCCGCGTCGCTCTTCGCTCGTCGCCGCGTCGAGACGCGCGGCTTCCGCGCGCTGGGTCGCACCGCCATGCGCGTCGGATGCGGTTTGCTCTCCGCGCTCGGCTTCCGCGAACGCGCCACCGGCCTGCGCCCGGATCCTCGCCGCATCCGCGCGCTCCGCCGCGAGCTTCTCGCGACGCACGAGGATCTCGCCCCGCTCGCGTTCGATCGACGTCGCTCGCGCATCCGCCACGCGCACCAGGTCGCGCACGTCGGCATCGGTCGAAGCGAGCTCGTCCACGACGCGCTCCGTATCGCCGCGCGCACGTTGTGCGACGTCGAGCCTCTCGTCGAGCTCGGCTGTGCGCGTCTCAGCGGTCGCGCGCTCCTGCTGGACCTGCGTGAGACCGCGCTCCGCCCCGGCGAGCTCCTCGCGAAGTCGAGTCGCCATCCCACGCAACTGCGCACGCGCTTCCTGGTCCGCCTTCCGGCGCTGGTCCGCAAAGCGCACGAGACCCGGAAGGACGAGCAGGCCGCTTGGAGCGACGACCACTCCGGCGCGCAGCGTCGTCGCCGCCGCGATCGCCGTGGCGTCGTCCTCGGCGACGAAGATCGCGACATCGGCCGAGACGCGACGGCAGCCGCGCGGCACATCGCCCGCTGACTTGGTAGACGTCATCGCGACGTCACCAAGCGCGGCTGTGACCGCATCCGGGACCGTCAGCTTTTCGTGCAGCCAGGCGAAGCCACCCGGAAGCTTCGGGCGCGCGACGCCCGCGTCCCGCGCTGCGAGCTCGCCCTCGGCACGTTCCGCCGCCTCGCGGAGCGCAGTCGTCTGTCCGCGGAGAAGCGCGAGATCTCCGTCGATGCGCTGCAGCTCGTTGCGCGATGCCGCCGCACGCGCCGCCGCGGATTCGACCGACCGGGCGGCAGCGGCGACTTTCTCGCGCGCCTTCTCGAGATCGACCGCGATGCGCGCGCGCTCGCGTTCCCGTTTCGCGCGCTCGGCCGCAAGGTGTGACGTCGCCCCGGCGAGCTCCTCGTCGCGCGCGAGCAGCGCACGCTCCTCGTCAGACAGTCGTATCTCGTCGTTCTCGCGCAGCAGATGCGCGCGCTCCGATTCGACCCGCGCCGCGCGCGCTTCCGCGAGAGCGATACGCGTCCCGGAAGCATCGACCTCGGCGGCGCGCGCCGCGTCCGCGGAGTCGCGCGCTCGACGAGCCGCGCTCGCCGCTTCCTCGTCGACCTTCTGCCGCTGCTCGCGCAGAGACGCGAGCTGTGCCGGCAACGCGGCGAGCGATGCGCGCGTACGGTCGCGCTCGGCCGCGATCGCGTCGAGGCTCGCCTGCAGTCCAGCCACACGCTCGCGGATCCCGGCCTCCGCGCTGACCGCGTCGGCGGCCGCGATGCGTCGCAGCTCCTCTTCCTCACGCGCCTTCTGCAGCTCTTCGTCGCTGCCCGCGGTGACCGTTTCGCCCTCGCTGACGTAATCGGTCAGGCGCTCGACCTCGCGGTCGACGCCGACGATCTGCGCCGCCAGGTCCGCGCGTGTCGTCGCGGTCGTGCCAAAGCTCGCCTTGTACCAGCGCAGGGCGCGGCGCCGCAGCTCGGCGCGGACCTGCTCGTACTCGTTCCACTTCGCGGCCTGCTCGCGCAGCAGCTCGACGCGTGGCCCGATCTCGCGGAGGATGTCCGCGACACGGACCATTTCGGCCTCGGCGTGCTTCAGTCGCGTCAGGGCTTCTTCGCGCCGCATCTGCAAGCGGCGCGTGCCAGCGGCCTCCTCGATAACGGTCCGTCGGTCCGCTGGACGCAGCGCGAGGATCTGATCGACGAGACCTTGGCCGATGACGACGAACGGGTTGTCGGCGAGATTCGCGCCCGCGAGCAGATCCTGGAGGTCGCGCAGACGAACGCGCGAACGGTTGACGAGATACTCGGCCTCGCCGTTCCTGAAGAGACGTCGACCGACCTCCACCTCGGCGAACTCGATCGGCAGCCGGCGCGAGGTGTTGTCGAGCTGCAGGATCGCCTCAGCCATGCCAAGGCTCTTGCGCGTTTCGGATCCGCCGAAGATGAGCTCCTCGTTCTTCTTCGCGCGCAGGATCCGCGCGTTGTTCTCGCCGAGCGCCCAGCGGATCGCGTCTGCGACGTTGCTCTTCCCGGAGCCGTTCGGGCCGATGATCGCTGTGATGCCTGGTGCAAATTCGAGATGCGTGCGGTGAACGAACGATTTGAAGCCGGTCATGGTGAGCGTCTTCAACACGGCGTTCGGCGCGCCCTGACCGCCCTCGATCACCTTCAGCTCGTCGCTCACGTCGTCACCAGCTCGAGCAGCTTCGCCGCAGCCGCTTCCTGCGCTTCGCGCTTCGACGCGCCCGTTCCACGCGCCACGTTGCCGCCGACCTCGACCTCGACCTCGAAGCCGCGGTGATGCTCCGGACCGCTGACCTCGAGCATCCGATACGCGGGCAGCGGCAGCTTCTCGCCCTGTGCCCATTCCTGCAGGAGCTGCTTCGCGGACTTCATCGGCGCGTGCTCGATGTCGCCGAGCACCTTGCCCATCGTTTCGAGGACGATCTCTTTCGCGCGCGCGAAGCCCGATTCGTAGTAGACGGCGCCGATGAACGATTCGTACAGGCTCGCGGCGAGTCCCATGCGCGTCCGACCGCCGGTCTCCTCCTCACCACGACCGAGTCGCGCGCGCTCCGGCAGACCCAGCGCACGACCGATCTCCGCGAGCGCGGTCGACGACACAAGCGTCGCGCGAAGCGAGGTCAGCTCGCCCTCCGTCGCGTCCGGGAAACGGCGGTACAGCTCCTCGCCGATCACGAGATCGACGACAGCGTCGCCGAGGAACTCGAGCCGCTCGAAATCATGCACGCCCTTGCCCACGTGCTCGTGCAGGTACGAGCTATGCGTCAGCGCCGTCGCGAGCAGCTGCTCGTCCTTGAAGCGGTGTCCGGCAATTTCCAGGGCGGCCTTCTCCTCCGACATAAATGAAGAGGCAGGGGCGTTATCGCCCCTGCCTCCCCTATTGCCTTCGTGCGTTGTCTGTATCTGTTTTGTACTCGCTACGCGACGTGCTCCTCGATGTATTCAGCAGCGTCGCCGACGGTCTTGATCCTCTCGGCTTCCTCGTCGGAGATCTCCATCCCGAACTCTTCCTCGAGGCTCATGATGAGCTCCACGAGGTCGAGGGAATCGGCGTTCAGATCCTCCACGAAGGACGCTTCAGGCTTGACATCGCCTTCGTCGACCCCGAGCTGCTCGACCACGATCTTCTTGAGCCGCTCGTAGGTTTTGCCCTCCGCCAAACCGGCTACCTCCTCCGCGTATGCGCTGCCCGCCCGTTCCGCCCATGGCAGCTCCGCGCAAGTGTCGGTGGGCGGAAAGCGCCCGTCAATCGGGACCTTGCCCGGACTAAAGGAACAGGCCTCCTCGCGACTCGTTGAAGTAAGCAGATGACCGACGGTTGGCGCGAGCTCTACGAGACCGAGTACCCACGCCTGCTGCGGGCGCTGCTGGCCATCGGGGGCGACCCCGACGCTGCCGAAGATGCGGCACAGGAGGCGTTCGTGAAAGCGCATAAGCAGGGCCTTACGACCCTCGAGCGGCCCGGAGCATGGCTCCTGGTGGTCGGCACGCGCGAGCTGCTGCGGCAGCGTCGCCGCCGCAAGGTCGAGGACGAGCGTTGGGCCGAGCGAGGCGTCTCCGAGACATCCGCATTCGATGCCGTCGCGGACCGCGCCGACCTGCTGGCGGCCCTGCAACAGCTTCCCGAGCGGCAGCGCACGATCGTGGTGGCGCGCTACTACTACGGCCTCAGCTACGACGAGATCGCCAGCCACTTCGACATCAAGAGCGGGACGGTGGGCGCGACGCTCCACCAGGCGATCGAAAAGCTGCGCCAGACGCAGATGGCAGGGCGCCTTGCCCGAGGAGCAATGAGATGACGAACGAACGTGACGACGAGATCCTCGGCCGCGCGCTGTCGCGGGCGATCGAGACGCTCGACGCAGAAGAGACACCCTACGAGAGCTCGCGGATGGCCGTGCAGGCGAAGCGTCGCGGCACGCCGTTCTGGCGCGTCGCGGCACTCGCCGCGTCAATCGTGATCGCCGGCGCGCTCGGCTCGACGCTCCTGGAGCGCCCGACTACGGATCAGCCGGTTGGGCAGCAGCCCACGCCGACGGTCGCAGCGACAAACTCGCAGGCCGCGACGGCGACGCCTGTGTCGACGCCGACGCCGCAGCCGAACGCGATCGATCACGACCGCATCTTCTTCGCGCGTGACGGCCTTCCTCCGGTCAGCGCGCACATCACCAGCGATGTGCCGGCGACGGCCGAGGCCAGCAAGCGCATCTCTCGACGGATTGCTGCCCTGCTCATGGAGAACGCGGTAACGGCGCCAGCGGGCGCGATCAACGCGCGTCCGCCGCTCGGCACGATCTCGTCCGTCACCGACGTCAAGATCAGCGGCGACAGCGTCACGGTCGATCTCGGCGTGCCGAGCGGCTGGAAGGTCTCGGGGTCCGCCTCGACGAACGCGCTCGTGCAACAGATCGTGTACACGGCGACTGAGGAGCCAGGGATCCGGCGTGTCCTCGTCACGCAGAACGGCGGTAAGCCCACGACGATCGATCAGCTCGCCTGGAACAAGGCGCTCACCCGCGAGGACGTCTCGGGCTACGGTGCGCTGAAGGACGAGGTCATCGCGGAGGACCAGTCACGGCCGTGCGTGCCCAATTGTCCGAGCCCGGTACCCGCGGTCCTGAGCAACAACTATTCGGTGGACACCTTCGCCGCTGGAGTCGCGAGGTTCATCGTCCAGGTGGACTCGGGGGACTGGGAGAACTTCAGCGTGAGTGGCAAGGCCGTCGACGACACGAAGGACCCGACGCAAAGCAAGTACCAGATCCTGATCCAGGTCAAAGGCGCGGAGAAGAAGTCGGGCGTCGAGATCGTCGATCGGTCGCCGCTGCGGTCGATCCGGTCCACCACGAAGTCCGGATGCTGCATCACCCTCTACGAGCTCGCGCTTGACGACCAGCGTCCCTGGCGCGTCGCGCTCCTGCCGAACCCGGACCGCATCGTGGTGGACATCGGTGGCTACGCGACATCCCTGAGCGACACGGTCGCCGTGTACTCGCCGAAGTCCGGCGACACCGGCCGGCAGTTCACCGTCAGCGGTCTGTCCCGCACGTTCGAGGCGACGACGCAGTGGCGCGTGGTCGACTCCGCACGCCGTGTAGTGGCGAGCGGCTTCACAACGGCGAGCCGCGGGACCAGCGCGGTCTGGGGCACGTACCAGATCTCCGTCCAGCTCCCCGCGACGGTGAGCGGCAACGTGACGCTCGAGGTGTACTGGGGCAGTCCGCGCGACGGCTCCGACGTCGGCCTCGTGCAGGTGCCGCTGACGGTGCGCTAGGCCGAAGGTTCCTTCCGGCCGCCGACGGCCGTCGCGAGCACGCCGTTGACGAACTTGGGCGACGCTTCGCTGCCGAACATCTTCGCGAGCTCGACGGCTTCGTCGATGATCGCGGCCGCCGGAGCGTCGCCGAGCACGCGCAGCTCGTAAAGCGCGATCCGCAGTACGTTCCGGTCGATCCGCGCCATCTGCTCGATCGGGAACTCGGGCGCCAGCTGGTGGATCTCCTCATCCAGCGTCTTCCGATGCTCGAGCACTCCCTCGACCAGCTGCCACGCGAAGTTCGCCGCCTCGTCGGTGAGTCCGGTACGGAACGAACCGCGCTGCCAGGTCTCCTTGGCATCGGCGCGGTTGAAGTCGATCTCGAACAACGTCTGCAGCGCGACCCGACGTGCCGGATGACGGCCGGCACGCGGCACTCTCTGCTTCACGGGCGAAGCATCTACGCCGCGGTGGCCGCGCTGGCGCCGATCGCCTCGACCAGCCGCGACGACACAGCGCGCTCGGCCACCGCGATGGCCCAGCGCACCATGTTGGCGCGCGCGCGGCCATGCGTGACGACGGACACGCCGGCGATGCCAAGCAGCGGCGCGGAGACGTACTGGTCGTAGTCGAAGCGGTGGCGGAACTTGCGGATGCCCGGATAGGCCAATACCGCGGCCAGCTTGCCAAGCGGTCCGCCGAAGATGTCGCCCTTGATGCCCTTCTGGACTACGTCGAACGCGCTCTCGAGCCCTTTCGCGAGCACGTTGCCGGTGAAGCCGTCGCACAGAGATATGTCCGTGACACCGCGGAGCACATCGCGCCCCTCGATGTTGCCGTAGAAATTGAGGCCGCTCGCAGCGAGAAGCGCGTGCGCCTCGAGTCGGATCTTGTCGCCCTTCTCGGGCTCCTCTCCCACGTTGATGAGTCCGATCGAAGGCGTCTTCACGCCGTGGACCTTCTCCATGAACCACGTCGCCATCTGGGCGTACTGGACGAGATTCTTCGCGTCCGCATCCATCGTGGCCCCTGCGTCGAGGAGACACGTCGCCGGGCGTTCGCCGAGCACGGGCAACATGCCACAGAGCGCGGGCCGATCGATGCCGCGCACGCGACCGAGCACGAGGAGCGCCGCTGCCATCGTCGCGCCGGTGCTCCCGGCGGAGACGATCGCGTCGGCCTCACCCTTCTTCACCAGCGTCGTCGCGACGCCGATGGACGTGTCGGACCTACGGCGGAGCGCGTTCGCGGGATGCTCGTCCATAGCGATGACCTCGGCCGCGTGATGGATCTCGACGCCCGGGTGTGCGCCGCTGAGGAGCGGCCGCAGGCGATCCTCGCGGCCAACGAGTACGACATCCGCCGTGCCGCCCTTCTCCCGATACAGCAGCGCGCCCCGGACGATCTCGTCCGGGGCGTGGTCGCCACCCATGGCGTCGACAGCTATGCGCACGGGACTACGCCGCGGCGCGCTTCGCCTTGATCTTGAGGACCTGGCGACCGCGGAACGTGCCGCAGTGCGGACACGTCTGATGCGAGGGCTTGGGGCTTTTGCACTGCGGGCAAGGCACGAGATTCTGCGCCTTCAGCGCGAGATGGCTGCGGCGCTCGCCCTGCGCGGCATGTGGGGTCCGTTTCTTGGGTTGACCTGCCAAAGCATTAGCTCCTTTGAATTACGACCTGATTGTAGGGCGCGCTAGTCGCGCTCGGCGTGGAAGTCGCGGAGCTTCTCGAGCACGGCGAAGCGCTCGTCGACGGCGTGCTGATGCTGGTGCGGCCTCAGATTCAGGTCCTCACCGCACTCATCACAGAGGCCTTTGCAGTCCGGCCGACACAGCGGTGCGAATGGGGTGGCAAGGAACAGCTCCTCGCGCAGCAGTGGTGTGAGGTCGACCTTGAAGTCCGATCCGATGGTTTTTGCGTCCGTCGGAGCCTCGCCCAGCGGCTCGCCCGATGCGACGCCGAACCGCGCGTAGTACTGCTCCGCGAATTCGGCATGTACCGGCGTTTCGATCGGGATGAGACAGCGGCTGCAGTTCTCCTGAAGAATCGCGTCGACGGTGCCCTCGAAGTACGCCCCGGGGTTCGTGTGCGTCGCGACGATGTCGGCCTCGATCGAAACGGCGCCGGCTTCCAGAAGACCGGAGCTCTCGCCCTTCGGGTCGATCGGAGACTCGACGATGTGAAACTCGACCTGCTCGCCGATGGGCTCCTTCAGCAGCGGCGCGAGGTTGACGATCATGCTGCTAGCCCTCGGTCGGCTGCGGCTTGCGCTCCTCGATGACCTCGAGGCTCCTCTTGATGATGGACAGCGACTTCACGAGATCACTCTCGAGGCGAACGAGGACGTCGGCGGCGTACTGGTCGGCACCGCTCATCGTCTCGCTCGACTTCGACTGCGCGCGATCGAGGAGTTCCTGTGCCTTCATCTCGGCCTCCCGCAGGATCGACTGGTCCTGCAAGAGGATGGCCGCCTGCTCCTGGGCGGCGCCGATGATCTGCTCGCCTTCTTCACGCGCTTTCGAGAGCACGCGGTCGCTCTCTTGGTTGATGCGCCGCGCCTGACGCACCTCTTCGGGTATGGCAACGCGCAACTGGTCGATGACGTCAAGGATGGCCGCTTGCTCGAGGATGACCTGGCTCGTCATGGGGACCTTGCGTGCGTTGACGACGAGCGATTCAAGGCGTTCCACGAGGAACTGAATGTCCAAGGTCACCCTCCTCCGCGAACGACATCGTATCGCAGGAACAGGAGGGTCTCCTCACCGATCTCCTTGGCCCGCAGCACGCGGGCGCCCTCGGGCACCCTCGGCTGGTGCTTCCTCAGCACCCGCGCGACAACATGCGCCTCCGGCGCCAAAGCCGCGACGAGACGCGAGTGGGCGAGCGTCGCCTCGAGGATCGCCACATCGGCAAATGGTGGGTCGCAGAAGACCACGTCGTATGGACCGACGACCCGTTGCTCGATGAAGGACAGGACGTTCGCGGCGACCACTTCCGCGCGGTCTTCGAAGCCGGTCGACGTGATGTTCCTCCGGAGCGCTTTCAGTGCCTCGGCCGAGCGTTCCACGAACGTCACGCTGGCTGAACCGCGCGACAGCGCCTCGATCCCGAGCGTGCCGGCGCCCGCGAACAGGTCGAGCACGCGCGCGTCGCCGAGGGTCGGCTCGAGGATCGCGAAGAGCGTTTCGCGGATCCGGTCCGTCGCGGGTCGCGTCGCGCCGCCGCGCGGCGCATCGAGCGTTCGACCTTTCGCGATTCCAGCGATCACTCTCATCCCGGTGCGTAGCGGCGCCAGAGATCACCGACCGCCTGCTCCAGTGACGCGTGCTCGGGGCTCTCAAGCTGCGGGTCGGCGGCGAGGATGCGGTCGGCCTCGACCGTGGTCTCGTCCAGCAGCACCGGATCCAGGTCGGCCATGTCGACGATCCGCAGCTCGTTCCCCTCTCCGCTCTGACGCTTCCCGAGGAACTCGCCCGCGCCGCGGATCTGGAGGTCGCGCTTGGCGAGGTCGAATCCGTCGAGAGGTAGATCCGTCCCGGGCTTCTTCTCGGTCATCGCCGCGAGCCGCTCCGATTCGTCCGCCTTGGCGCTCACGAGGATGCAGAAGGCGCGCTGGCCACGCCGCCCGACCCGACCGCGTAGCTGATGCAGCTGCGCGAGGCCGAACCGCTCGGCGCCGAGGATCACCATCATCGTCGCGTCGGGGATGTCGATCCCGACCTCGACGACGGTCGTCGCGACGAGCACGTCGAGCTCGCGCGCGGCGAAGCGGCGCATCACATCGTCTCGCTCCTTCGGCGGCATTCGGCCATGCAGGAGGGCGATGCGAACCCCCGCGAGATCCTTTGCCTTGAGATCGCGAAACGTGGCCTCCGCGCTCGGGATGTCATCCTCCGGGTCCTCCTCGATGCGCGGCGTCACGACGAACGCCTGCTCCCCTGCCGCGACGCGCTCCTTCAACCATGGCCACACCTTGGGCAGCGCTTCGTGCGGGCGAACTTCGGTGCGGATCGACTGGATCCCGGACGGCAGCTGGTGCAGCGTCGAGATGTCGAGGTCGCGATAGACCGTCTGCGAGAGCGTTTGTGGGATCGGCGTCGCGGTCGTGAGGAGGAGGTGCGGGTCGATGCCCTTCTCGCGGAAAGTCGCGCGCTGGCGGACGCCGAAGCGGTGCTGTTCGTCCACGATCGCGAGACCGAGCCGTTTGAATATGACGGTCTCCTCGACGAGGGCGTGCGTGCCCACGACGACCTGGATCTCGCCCGACGCGAGCCCAGCGAGAGTCTCTTGGCGCGCAGGACCGGTGACGCTCGAAGTGAGCAGCGCGAGCCTCGGTCCCCCGCCGGCGAACAGCGCGGCCAGCGACCGGTGGTGCTGCTCCGCCAGAAGCTCCGTCGGTGCCATGAGCGCAGCCTGGGCACCCGATGCGACCGCGATACGTGCTGCGAGCGCGGCCACCACGGTCTTTCCGGACCCGACGTCGCCCTCAAGGAGGCGCGACATCGGCACCTTGCGAGCCAGGTCGGAGCGGATCTGTGCGAACGAATCCCGCTGGTCGACCGTGAGCGTGAAGGGCAGCGCCGCGATCCAACGGTCGAGCTCCGCGTCATCCGCGCGCAGCGGCAAAGCCTTTGCCGCTTTCGTCCAGCGCGCGCGCCGCTGGCCGAGCGCAAGCTGAAGCACGAGCAGCTCATCGAACGCGAGACGCCGCCTCGCGGTGAAAAGGTCTTTCCACTCCGACGGGAAATGCACCTCTCGGAGTGCGTCCTGTATCGGCACCAGCGAGCGACGCGTCCGCACCGCCTCGGGCAGCGGATCGGTGACCTCGCGAACGACGGGTGTTCGCTTCACGCCACCCATCACGGCCGTGTGCAGCCAGCGCCGGAGGTGCCCTTCCTTGAGTCCCTCGGTCAGCCGATACATCGGCACGATGCGCCCGGTGTGCACGGCTTCGGCCGCGGCGCTCTCCATCTTGGGATTCGAGAACTGCAGCGAACGGCCGAAGAACTTCACTTTTCCGGAGAGCCGCACCAGCTGGCCCTCGGGATAACGCTCCTTTATGAACTGGCGACCGAACCACGTCGCGCGCACGTTGGTGGGTGAGCGGTCCTGCGGATCCAGCAGCTCCACCTCGGTCATGAGCTGCCCGCGCGCGGTCCGCCGCTGACCGATGCGACCGAGGATCGCCTCGACGGTCTGCTCCTGCTCGGCGCGCACGCTCTTCAGCGGTGTGAACTTCGAGAAGTCCGCGTACGTCCGCGGCAGGTGCCAGAGCAGATCGCCGACGGTGCGGATCTCGATCCGCTCGAGCAGCTTCGCCGAGTCGTCTCCGATCCCCGGCAGTGCCGTGACCGGGAGCTCGAGCGAGCTACTCGGCCGCGACGATGAAGGGGTAATGCGGCTGACCGCCATCGATCACCTCGACCTCAGCGCGTGGACATGCGGCGCGAAGCCGCTGAGCGGCATGCTGCACGCGCGTGGCGTCGACGTCCGCACCCGAGTAGAGCGTGAAGAGCTCAGCATCGGTGAGACGCTTGGCCGCATCGATGAGTACCGTTACCTCGTCCTCGCCGTGTGAGACGACGCGCCCGTCCAGGAGCGCGATCGCTTCTCCCGCGTGGACATCCTGGCCGTCGACGTTCGTGGACCGGCTCGCGCGGGTGATCTCGATGCCGTGGGCACGCTCGGCGACCTCGCGCATCTCTTCGGCCACCTGCGTCGCGTCCTTCGTCGCATCGAACCCAACGAGCGCGGCCATGCCCTGCGCCACGGTGCGCGTTGGGATCACCGTGACCTGCACATCGGCGAGCTTCGCCGCGGACTGCGCCGCGAGGATCACGTTCTTGTCGTTGGGCAGAACGATGACGTGCTCCGCATTCGCCTCCCGGATCGCACTGAGCAGCTCCTCCGTCGACGGATTCATCGATGCGCCGCCGCGCAACGGCGTCGCGCCAAGGGAGCGCGCCACGGTCGCGAAGCCCGCGCCCGGCACGACGGCCACGACGCCGATCGCCGCCGTTGCCCCGCGGCGCGGTGGCTCGATGACGATCCCGGTCGCCGCCTCGTGCTGAGCGGTCATCGCGTCGAGATCCTCCACGACCACGTCCCCGAGGCGTCCGGCGGTCATGCCGATCGCGACGATCTTGTCGGGCTGAAGCGTGTGGACATGGACCTTCATCACCGACTCGTCGCCGACGACGAGCACACAGTCCGCGCCGAACTTCGTCATCTCGGCGCGGATGTCCTCGATCGGCCGTGTCGGGTGCTCGACCAGGAACTGCACGTCATAGGCGCCGGCCCAGGAAGACACCTCGCTCGCCACCGCGTGTGCGGGCGCGGCCTGTGAACGCGTTGCCGCAGCCGAGATGCTCGGGCTCCGGCCCTCGACGCTGGCGAGCGCGCCGTCCAGCAGGTACCACAGACCCTTCGCGCCGGCGTCGACGACGCCGGCTGCTTTGTTCACCGGGTTTTCGACGCGCGTGCGCGTGACCGCTTCAGCACCGGCATCGACGACGCGGCGAAGCATCGCTGCGAGATCGCCGTAGTCGTCGGCCGCCGCATCCTCGATCGCGACGGTGACCGTGAGGATCGTGCCGGGTGCCGGCGCCGTCACCGCGTCGTGAGCGTGGCGACGGGCGAGATTGAGCGTGGCGCGCAGCTCGCGATCGGTGAAGTCTTCGGCATTCGCGAGCGCGTCCTTCAGGCCGCGGATGATCTGCGAGAGGATCACGCCGCTGTTCCCGCGGGCGCCCATGAGCGCGCCGTGCGCCGCGGCCGCGCTGACCGCGGCCAGCGTTGGCTCGGCGGTGCGCGCGTGCTTGAGGGCGGAGCGGACGGTATGGACCATGTTGGTTCCGGTGTCCCCGTCGGGCACCGGGTAGACGTTGAGCGCGTTGACCTCTTCGACCGCACGCTCGAGACGATCGGCGGCGGCTTCGAGAACGCGTAACAGAGCGGTGCCGTCACATTGCGTCGCGATGGGCGCGACAGTACCATTGACGTTCAGTTCCCAATTTCGAGGAGATGCCGCCGATGCCACGCGCCTGCGCGATCTGCGGGAAGTCCGCCGCGTTCGGATCGAATGTCAGCCACTCGAAGGTGCACACGCACCGTCGGTTCGACGCGAACCTCCACACCTCGCTGATCGCGGGCGAGAAGCTGCTCGTCTGCACGCGCTGCCGGCGCAATCAGACGAAGGACGCGCGCATGGCCAAGAAGCGGGAGCGCGCGAAAGCCCGCTAGGCGCTCGACCCGACCGTCTCCGCGGCGCGGCCCTCCGGCACCTTCAGCTGACCACAGCCCGCGGCGATGTCCTGCCCCTTGCTGATGCGAAGCGTCGCAGCGATCTTGTGGTCCTGAAGGATTTCGGCGAATCGCTCCATACGACGCTCCGGCGGCCGTGCGAATCCTCCAGGCCCCTTGTTCACCGGGATGAGGTTCACGTGATAGTTCGACGTGGGGCCGAGCTGCATGATCCGCTCGGCGAGCTCTATCGCGTGGGCCTCGGCGTCATTCACGCCCGACAGCAACACGTACTCGAAGGTCACGCGGCGCTTCGTCCGCGCCACGTAGCGCGCCGACGCTGCCAGGACCTCGTCGATGCCCCAGCGCTTGTTCAGTGGCACGATCGCGCCGCGGATGGCGTCGTTCGGCGCGTGCAGTGAGACCGCGAGGTTCATCGGCAGATCGAGCGCGGCCAGCTGGTCCATCTGTGGCACGACACCAACCGTCGAGATCGTCACGCGCCGCGGGCTGATGCCGAAGAGCCGCGGGTCGATGAGCATCCGCACCGCGGCCACGGTCGCGTCGAAGTTCGCGAGCGGCTCCCCCATCCCCATCGCGACGACGTGCGAGACGCGCTGGCCGCTCGCGACGAGCTCGCGCTGCCAGTGCCGGACCTGGTCGACGATCTCGCCGACCGTCAGATTGCGGATGAGACCCATCTCGCCCGTCGCGCAGAAGGCGCAGGCCATCGGGCAGCCGGCCTGCGTCGAGAAGCAGACCGAGTTGCGCGCGCCGTGATGCGGCATCAGCACCGACTCGATGTGATGTCCGTCATGCAGTCGCAACAGCGCCTTGCGCGTCTCGCCGTCGGCGCTCGCAATCTCCGTTTCCGGCTCGACCGCGCTGAAGCGAAAGGAACGCGCGAGCAGGTCGCGCAGCGGCTTCGGCAGATCGGTGAGCCCGTCCCAGCTCGCCTCCGTTCCGCGAGCGATGTGCCGCCGGATCTGGTGCGCGCGATACGCGGGCTCCTGACGGTCATGCAGCCACCCGACGAGGGTCCGCTCGTCGACATCACTGATCGCGGGACGCGTCGCCTTCATAGAACGAGCGTACCGGTCACGATGGGAGCCGCGAGTCCTCCGCGCCGCGAAGCCCGCGGGCCCAGTCCGCACCGGTCATCGTCCGCTTGCCCGCGGGACGCACCAGGTCCAACCGCAGCCAACCCGCCCCGGCGGCGACCTCGGGACGCCCGTCGTGGATCTCGAGCACGCCGTGCTCTCTCGGGGTGCCGCCCGATACTGACGCGCCCGCAACGACGAGCCGCTCTCCGCGGAACGTCGTCCATGCGCCGGGATCCGGCGTGAGCGCGCGCACGCGGCGAGCCAACTCCTCCGCGGGCCGCGCGAAGTCGAGGTCGCCGTCGCGTGTCGCGAGTTTTGGGGCGACTGTCGCGCGCGAACCGTCCTGCGGCGTGCCGCGCAGCGCTCCGGCGATGTAGCGCGACAGCTCACGCTCGAGCAGACCCGCGCCGAGCAACCCCAACCTTTGCGTCAGCTCGCCCGTGGACTCCGCCTCGCCGATCGCGGTCCGCTCCTGGGCGAGGATCGGACCCTTATCGAGCCCCGCGGTCCCTTCCATGAGCGTGATGCCGGTCTCGCGGTCACCGGCGAGGATCGCATGCACGATCGGGGCGGCGCCGCGCCAACGCGGCAGCAGCGAGGCGTGCACGTTGACGGCGCGGCCATTCACCGTCGCGAGCAGGGCGCGCGGGATCCTGTTCCCGTATGCGGCCCAGATCAGCAACTCTGGCCGAAGCGACACGATCTCGCGTAGGGCGGCGTCGTCGATGCGCGCCGGCTGCAGCACCGGCAAGCCAAGCCCAAGCGCGCGCGCCTTCACCGCGGGGACCGTGAGACGACCCCGGTTCCCGGCGCGGTCGGGCTGCGTCACCACTGCTAAGAGGTCGAGCACGCCGCGGTCGCGCAACCGGTCCACCGCCTCGAGCGACGGCACGGCGAAACCCGGCGTTCCGAAGAAAACGGTGCGCGTCACCGAGCCACACCCGCGCGCTTCAGGGCCGCAGCGGTTCTCCCTCGCCGGCTTCCGTCCCATCATCGACCTCGACCGGATGCAGGTCGTCACGTGAGCGAAGTCGATCGACGTAGAGGATGCCGTTCAGGTGGTCGGTCTCGTGAAGCATGCACTGCGCGCCGAACTCCTCGCCCTCGACGACGAATTTCTTTCCGGTGATATCGAACGCGACGAGGCGCGCCTCGATCGGCCGATCGAGCATCCCGTACATACCGCGCACCGAGAGGCATCCCTCACTCGTCTCGTCACCCTCTTCGCTCACCCATTCGATCGTCGGCTCGATCGCGACGATCCCGGCCTGGTCGACATCCATGATCGCGACGCGGAGCGGAACGCCGATCTGCGGCGCCGCGATGCCGATCCCGCGCGCAGCGATCATCGACGCGAACAGCCGCTGCGCGAGAAGCTCGAGCTCACCACGGTCCATGCGCGGCTTCTTCGACGGCGCGTGCAGCACCGGGTCGCCGATCTGCCGCACGTCCACGGCGTTCGCGGAGACGAACGCTGGCGCGGACCACTTGGCGCGACGACCCGGGTCGATGCGCCACGGTGATCCCTTCGCGATACGCAAGCGCGGTGGCTGCGGCTCCTGTCGCTCGTCCTCGGCGACGCTTTCGCTCATCCGAGAAGTGTCACCGGGTCAACGTCGACCGTCCACTCCGGCGACGGCGGAACGCGATCGAGCAGCGACTGCGGTCGCGCGCCGCGAAGGACGAGCTGCATGCGGAACGAACCCGCGCGTTTCGCGGCGAACGCAGGTGCCGGGCCGAGTATCTCCGCATCGCCGCCGGTATCCGCGCGGAGCGCCTTCGCGTAGGTGTCTGCCCGCCGTTCGACGGTCTCCGCCTTCTTCGCCTGCGTTTGAAGCAGCACCAGCCTCGCGAACGGTGGATAGCCGAAACGCCTGCGGCCGTCGAGCTCCGCGACCGCGAACGTCGCGTAGTCGTGGGCAGCGGCGGCGCGGATCGCGTAGTGGTCGGGCAGATAGGTCTGCACGATCCCTCTTCCACCCGCGGGTCCACGGCCCGAGCGACCGAGCACCTGGGTCAGCAACTGGAACGTGCGCTCCGCCGATGAAAAGTCCGGAAGGCTGAGCACCGTGTCCGCATTGACGACGCCGACGAGCGACACGCCGGGAAGGTCGAAGCCTTTCGCGACCATCTGTGTGCCGACGATCACCTGCGCGCGCCGCGACCGCATGCGCTCGAAGAGCGCGGCGTGCGACCCCTTCGCGCGCACCGCGTCGCGGTCGAGCCGCAGCAAAGCGGCCTTCGGTACGACCGCGCGCACCTCCTCCTCGACGCGCTGCGTCCCAACGCCGAGATGCCGGATCCGCGGGCTCCCGCATTTCGGACAGCGCTCGGGCGGCAACGCGCGTCGACCGCAGCGGTGGCACACGAGCGTCCCGTCCGAGTGATAAGCGAAAGGGATGTCACACGCGGGGCAGTTCACGACATGCCCGCAGTCACGGCACAGCACGACAGTCGCGAAACCGCGGCGATTGAGATAGAGGATGGCCTGGTCGCCCTTCGCGACCGTCCGCTCGAGCGCCAGGCGCAGCGCGCGCGAAAGCGTTCCGCGATTGCCTGCCTTCAGCTCGAGGCGCAGGTCGACGATGGTCGTCGGCGGCATCGCGAGATCGCTCACCCGCTCCGGGAGCGGAAGCAGACGCAGGTCGCCGCTCGTCGCGGCGTGGTACGTGGTGACACGGGGAGTGGCGCTGCCCAGGATCACGACCCCGCCGGCGATCCGCCCCAGGGCCAGCGCGGCGTCGACGGCGTGGTAGCGCGGCGCGCTCTCCTGTTTATAGGAGGGCTCCTGCTCCTCGTCGACGATCACGAGACCCGGCCGCTCCAGGGGCGCGAACAGCGCCGAGCGCGAACCTACGACGACGTCGGCGGTCCCATCGAGGATGCGGCGCCACTCGTCGTAGCGCTCGCCCGCCGAGAGCGCGGAGTGCAGGAGAGCGACGCGCTCGCCGAAGCGCGCGACGAAGCGCGCAACTACCTGAGCGGTGAGTGCGATCTCCGGCACCAGGACGATGACGCCGTGCCCGAGCGCGAGCGCGCGCGCGGCAGCGCGAAGGTAGACCTCGGTCTTGCCGCTCGCGGTCACGCCGTGCAGCAGGAACGGCGCGCTGGTGCCCAGGCTCGCGAGGATCGTCTCGAGCGCGCCGGCCTGGCCGGCGGTGGCGGTCGCGTCGCGCACCGCGTCGTCCTCGCCGAGCGCGAACTCGCGCGGGATGCGGCGGACGCTGCGCGCCCCCTCGAGCACCAGGCCGCGCTTCGC
>CAJDUG010000009.1_pt1 | contig 114820 bp, 111 predicted proteins | sample 7390021 | NCBI WGS metagenome assembly CAJDUG01 (sample SAMEA7055676, study PRJEB34461) | soil metagenome | biome: terrestrial ecosystem; feature: Peninsula; material: soil | place: Antarctica | collected 2016
TCACGCGGGTCCAGTGCAAATCGGGTGTTCTTCGCCAGGGCTGCGTGCTGTTTCGCGTGTACAGCGTGAGCGGGCACGACACTCATGCGAAGGGATACGCCGGACAGGTCGACGCCTTCGGGGTCTATTGCGCGGACACGTCAGCGACGTACCTCGTCCCAGTCGCAGCCATCGCAACGTGTGGCCATGTGGCCGCCCTGCGGATCGAACCGACACGCAATGGGCAGCGTCGAGGCGTGCGGTCAGCCGCGGAGTTCGTGATCGCCTGACGAAGCCCTACTGGCTCGGGATCGTCCAGTCGTTCGGCACGATCTGGATCCATGTCTGGCCCGGCGCGAGTCGTACCGCTTCTCCGGCAGCGTTGGTCAGCGTATATGGTCAGCGTATAGACGTCGAAGATGTCCGGACGTGACCACGTGACTTCCTGACGGCGTCCGTCCCGGAAGACGATGCCCGGTCCGGTTCCGGTAAGGGCCATGTCAAGCTTCGGGTTCCCGGCCGGATCGAGCCCGAACTCAGCCGTGAAGTGCACGTTGGTCAGGATCACGACGATGTTCTTCGCCGCGACCGGCTCGCGATTCTCGCCGTCAATCTCCCGCACGCCGTTGTTGAAGCGCGAGTACGCGCGCGACGCGGCATCGTACTGGTAGGTGACCCCGAACAGGGGGCGGTACGGGATGGAGATGGAGCTCGCCGGCACGCTCGCCGCGAACCCGCCCGCGAGCGGGTCCGACACAGATGGCGGGAGGAAATCCCATGGGGCCACCCGCGCCGGCTGATCCGCGTTAGGCGCCGCGGCGATCGCGCCGCGGACCGCTTCGTTCGTCGTGAAGTAGTTGTACGGCGCGGGCCGGAAGTTCACGCGGTAGCCCCACCCGTAATTGGGGCGAAGGTCTATGTACCGGTGCACGACGTCGTCGTCGTAGTGGAGCGTCATGAGCTCCTCGGGTCCACCACCGGAGTACACGAGAGCGCCGTCGAGGCTCGGCACGATGGGAAGGTCGGTCATGCGAACACTCCGCACCGAGCCGATCACGTCAGGATCGCGTGACTGGTACACGGCGGCGAGTCGCGTCGTCAGACCCTCGACCAGCCACTCGTAGACCTGATCGGCAAACCTGATGCCGTAGTGCGGCCGGGCAGTCGGGTTGTTGTCGATCTTCACGTAGAGCGGGCGCTTCGTCGCAGAGCCGCCACCGAGCGGAAGGCCGGTGAGTGGCCAGCGCGGGCAGAGGACCGTTTCGGTCGTGGCGATCAGCCTGAACGAATTGCCGAGATTACGCAGCAGCGCGCTGCGCGCCTGCACGCCGTCCGTCGGCGCGAGTCCAAGCGCATCGACCCTGCGGTCGCCGTTCCAGTCGCCGACGAGAAACGCCGTCGCGCCCGCGCACGCCGAGGCCGGTGGCAGCGTGGCCCAGCCGGTCCAGCTGTTCGAAGGCTTGAAGGTCGCCGCGGCGTCGAAGACATGTACCTTGGCGCTGCCGTCGGAGTCGCCGTAGATCGATAAGAGGTCATCCTTGAAATCACCCGTGACGTCGGCGGCGACGATCGACGCGCGGCCCAGGTCGTATTCGCCTTCGGCCGTCTCGTACACGTTCGACTGGAGCACGAGTCCCGTCGGCGTCGCATCGAAGATGTCCATGCGCATGCGTGAATTCGGGAGCTGATGCAACACGGCGACCTGGTGCCCGCCGCTAGAGCGCGTGAATCGTCCAACGGCAAACCGCGCCTTCGAGAGATCGACCTTTTGCGGGCCTGAGGCGATGACGCCCTGCGTGCCGGCGAACGTCAGCTTCGTGCCACTTGATTCGAAATAATGGATCCGCATGTCGAAGTCTTCGTTCTGGTACGCGACGAGCACCGCGTCGCGTTCGCCCGGAGCGAACTTGCCGGCCATCACGTAGCGGGCGCGGCTCCAGAGATACTCGTCACCGCTCCACCACTCCTCAGGCGGCGAGAACGCGGTTCCGGTCGACTTGAAGACGTACAGCTTCGATCGGTGCTCGCCGGGGTCGAACAGCGCGACCAGGTCGTCTTTGCCATCGAAGTTCAGGTCCGCGACCGCGAACTTCGCGCGGGCGAGGTTGAACGATCGCGGAGCGGTCGTCAGCCAGGTCGTTTCGGAGAACGTCTCGCCATCCGCATTGGCGTCGCGGACGGTGATCTTCACGCTCTGGTCGCGAAGCGGATCCTGCAACAGCGCGATCTGCGACTTCCCGGGTCCGCTGAACGCTCCGCTCGCTGCGACGCTGGCACCGAACACACCGACGGATCGCACGTCGGTCAAAGGTCGCGGGGTCGGACTCGGCGTCGGACTGGGTGGCGCCGATGCGGCGACGCCCGAGGGCTCGGGGCTGGCTGCCGGGAACAATGGGGAGCAAGCCGTCAGAACGGCGACCGACAGGGCGAGCAGCCTTAGGGCGACGCGACCATAGGACCGCCGTTGCGGCACGCTGGGATCAAGGCGCACGGGCCATGCCAATCTGTGCCGAGGGCCAGAATTGAACTGGCGACACATGGTTCTTCAGACCATTGCTCTACCAACTGAGCTACCTCGGCGAGGACCTCATTCTATCGGTCTTGCTCCAAGATTCGAATCGCGTGAGCGCGAGATCGAAGGCACGCCGCGCCAGCTGTCTTCATCAGAGTTTGGTGTGCGACGCTGACCGTTGGGTCCACCCGAGCAACTTATCGGATGACCACGAGTTCACGACCCGGTCGATGGTCACTCCAGTCTCGACCGCCTTGTCGGCGCCGTAGGGCTGCCACTCCAACTGACCGGGCGCGTGGGCGTCCGTATTGATCGCGAACCGGCAGTCGATCTCGACGGCGAGCTTGAGCAGGTCGTTCGGCGGGTCGAGGCGCTCCGGTCGGGAGTTGATCTCGACCGCGGTGTCGAACCGCTCGCAGGCGCGGAACACGACCTCGGCGTCGAACTCCGACTGCGGCCGGCCGCGACCGACGACGTAGCGGCCGGTGCAGTGTCCGAGAACGTCGGCGTGCGGATTGGCGATGGCGGTGATCATCCGCCGCGTCATCTCCCGCTTCTCCATGCGCAGCTTGGAGTGGACGGATGCGACTACGACGTCGAGCCGCTCGAGGATCTCGTCGTCCTGATCGAGCGTGCCGTCCTCGAGTATGTCGACCTCGATCCCGGTGAGGATGCGGAACGGCGCCAAGTGGTCGTTCAGCGCCGCGACGATATCGAGCTGTTGGAGTAGGCGCTCGCGCGAGAGACCGTTGGCGATGGTGAGCCGAGGTGAGTGGTCGGTGAGCGCGATGTACTCGTGACCGAGATCGCGGGCGGCGCGCGCCATTACGTCGATCTCTGCGCCGCCGTCGCTCCAGAGCGAGTGCACGTGGAGGTCGCCTTTCAGCTGCGCGACGAGTTCGTTGCCCTTGCCCACCGGGAGGGCCGTCTCCTCCTCGAGTTTGTCGAGATACAGCGCAGAGCCAGAATTGGCGACCTCCGTGATGATCGCCGCGGTCTTCGGGCCGATGCCGTCGAGCTCCTTGAGTGTGCCAGCCGCGACGCGAGCGAGGAGCTCGTCAGCCGGGAGGGCCTTCACGGTCTCGGCCGCGCGCAAGTAGGCGCGGACGCGGTAGGGCCTCTCTCGCGCTCGGTCGAGCAGGTAGGCGATGCGTTCCAGCGCCTCTGCGGGCTCCATCGAGGCAACGCTACCCTCGCCAACCGAACGAGGCGGCGTGGGCGATAAGCGGACGCGTCCCGAACGACAAGCACGGGTCGGCTCATGTCGACTAGTCAACAGAATGTCCAAACAGCCATCCCCGGCAACGATGATGCGACCTCTGATCCTCGTGAAACCTTGGAGGGATGCCGGCGTTTCACCGGCCGATTGGCGCAGAGCACATCGTGCTGTCGTCGCTCTGATCGCGGACCTCGTCTGGCGCACCCGCGGTTCGAGCGGAGCGCGTCAGCTCGAGCGTGATGCAGCCATGCAGCGACTCAGTCGCATCGCTGAGGGCGATCCGGAGTCAACGCGATACGGTCTGGACCTCGCGCACGCTGAGGATCGGCACGCCGACCTATGAGCGGTGGGCGACCTCGGGTTCGAACCGAGGACCTTCTCCGTGTAAAGGAGACGCTCTGACCAGCTGAGCTAGTCGCCCGCTACGAGTATGACGGCGACGTCCGCTCGACCGCGAGCCACGGCATCGGCGGCAACGGGAAGAGCCGAACGTTCCGCCCCGCGAGGACCAACGCGTCGGCGACTCCCTCGAGGCGACCGAGCTGTGTCGCGAAGAAATCCATGCGCTCCGCATCGCGCTCCCCGAGAGGCCACTCCTGGCCGCCGCGTCGCGCGATCAGCTGCCACAGCTGGAAATAGTCGCGCGTGATGTCATCTGCTCTCTCGGCAAGCTGGACCTGATAACGGCAACGCGACAGGCGAAGGCTCGCTGTCTCGAACGACGACAGGCGGCCGAGCGCCGCGAGGAAGTCCGCGCGCAGACGCATTGACTCCTCGCTGGTCGGCAGAGCTCGCGATCGCCGATACGTGCGCGCGCGAAGCTTCGCCTGCACCGACAGCTCGCGATGCCGCTCGTCGAGGCGCTTGGCGAAGCGCTCGCCGCCGACTGCGACGGTCGACCAGATCACCGGTGCGCGTGGTGGCATATCGCTCGCGATTATCCTGCCCGCGATGCAGTGTTCAAGACTTCCGCGCGTAGCGAAGGCGTGAGATAATGAACGACAGCGCCGTCATTCATGACCTCCTCACCGGCGGTCACACGGTCGCCCTTGTCGGCTACTCCACCGATCCCACACGGCCCAGCAACTCTGTTTCTCGCTACCTCCGCGGCCAGGGCTTCAGGATCGTTCCGGTGAATCCAAAGCTACGCGGCGCGATCATCGACGGCGAGCAGTCGTACGACCATCTCGTCGACATTCCCGCCGCCACCGGAATCGACTTCGCCGACATCTTCCGGCGTGGCGATTTCCTCGACGCGGTCGTCGACGACGCGATCGCGGCGAAGATCCCCGCCATCTGGTTCCAACTCGAACTCGGCAACCTCGCCGCGGCAACGCGCGCGGAGGCAGCGGGTCTACGCGTCGTCTGGGATCGGTGCACCGCCATCGAGCACCGGCGCTTACGCTCCGGCTAGCGCGAGCGGCTGCGCGGCGTGAGGCTGATCTCTTTCGAGACGTCGTCGCCCGCGGCGACGCGCGACCAGAACGGGTCGAGCTCGACATGCGAGTTTGTCTGCCTGAGGAGAGCGATAAAAGGTACGAACTTTCGCAGCCGATACGGCTTGGTGTTCACCTTGACGGTCGCGTCGCGTCCGCGCGCGACGAAAAACGGAGCCGACAAGCCGGAGTGCGCGCCGGGGTAGCGCTTCGCATCGATGCGCTGCAGCGAACCGATCGGGACGCGCTCTTCGTGCAGTCCGAAGTTCGTGCGGAACACCAGCGCGTCGCCTTCGATGGCGAGCATCGTGAAGTAGGCCTGGTTCACGACGATCAGGATGTTCACCGCGAGGAGGAGCAACCCGATCACGATCATGGCGGTGTCGCCGGCGCCCGCGCCGAAGAAGAGCACTGCGAGCGCGGCGAGCGGAAAGAACGTGAACGTTGGCCAGAGCAGCGTCAGGTCGGGACGGATCGCCATCACGGAGCGAGTCTAGGTCCGACTGTCAGATCGCTTCGATCGCGAGTCGTCGCTCGACCTCTTGGAGCGCGCTACGGATGCGCGGATCGTCGTCGTCGTCAACAAGGCGCGCGCGGTAGAAGTCACGGAGCAGCCATAGGCCGTCCCTGATAGCAAGCGGTACGTAGCCGAGATCGGCGGTCTGGCTCGCGATGCGGAACTCGAGCTCCGCCGCGCGGTAGCAGTTGCGGCACACGAAGATCGCCCGCTCGACACCGTTATCGAGCACGCGAGCTGGGTGGGCGTCGGCGCTGATGTCCTCGGCACGGCAACGCGGACACCGGAAGATGCGCATGCGTCGAATACAGTGGGGCCTGCGACCGCCGTAGTGCCCGCGTAGAATGAGGTCTCTAGCCCAGGTGGTGTAACGGCAGCCACGCGAGTTCGAGGGGCTCGTGTCCGAAAGGACGTGCGGGTTCAAGTCCCGCCCTGGGCACAGACGCCATCCCGATCAGACTTTCACCCTCGCCCATGCGCCGCTCCGGAACCGCAGCGCGAACAACACGGCCCGCAGGAAGTAGTCGACGGTCACGCCGAGCCAGATCCCCGTGAGCCCGAGACCTAGCGGGAACGCGAGCACGTAGGCGAGCGGCAGTCGGATCAAGAACCAGTTCACGAGTGTGACCATCAGCGGGTAGCGCGTATCTCCGGCACCGCGGAGCGCGCCGCTGAGCGCGAAGATCACGGCCTGCGCCGGCTGGCCGAGACCGACGACCGCAAGCGCGCCGATACCGGCGATCACGACCGCACCGGAGTTGGTGAAGAGCCCGAGCAAGAAGCCAGGCACGACGATGAAGGCGATCCCCGCAGCGGAACCCCACACCAGAGCCATCTTGGCCGCGGCCCAGCCGGCGCCGCGTGCGCGCTCGGGATCGCGCATGCCAAGGGACTGACCCACCAGCGCGCTCGCCGCCATCGAAAAGCCGATGCACGGGAAGAACGAGAACGTCTCGATCTGGCCAATGATCTGATGCGCAGCGACATCCTCCGTGCTGAGCCGGAACACAAGGCCGGACAGCGCGAGGATCCCGAAGCTGAAGGTCGCGCTCTCCGCCGCGGACGGCAAGCTGATTCCGAACAACACACGTATCGTCGAGCGCGTCAGGTGCCACGGTCCGCCGGCGATGCTGAGGCCCGCGACGCCTCGCCACAGCAGCACGAACATCGCGCACATCCCGAGGACCCAGGCGATCGATGACGCGTACGCCGAGCCCATCGGCCCGATCCGAAGCACAATGATGAAGAGATACGCGAGAGTCACGCTCACGCCGATCCCGGCGACGCTGAGGAACATGGGCGTGCGCGTGTCGCCGGCCGCGCGCATCGCGGATGTGCCGATGAGCCAGAGCGTCGCGGCCCCGTTCACCGCTCCGACCACCGATAGGAACGGCGCGCCGATCGCGACGATCTCCTCGTCCGCACCGAGCAGACGCAGCAGCGGCGCCGAGAACAGCACGAAGAAGGCTCCGAACGCGACACCGGCGATCGCGCCGAGCAACAGCGACTGCCGCGTCGCGTCGGCTGCCTCGGCCGGCCGCCCTTCGCCCATTCGCCGACTCACGACCGCGACCGTCCCGATCGCGAGCGACCGCCAGACCGGGAACATCAGGAACAGGAAGTTGCCCGCGGCGCCGACGCCGGCCGTGGCGGTCGCGCCGAGCTGCCCCACGAAGGCGAAGACCGCCGCGGTCCCGAGCGCGCTGAGCGATTGCTCGATGATCCCTGGCCAGGCGAGCTCGAGCGCCGCGCGGCTCGGTGACAGTTTCGCGAGCTCCGCGGCGCGGGCGCTGGGTACGGGTGCCTCGTCCTCGACCTCCGACTCGGCCTGCTGGATGCTCACGCCGTAACGATCACGCCCTGACCTTCGGTCACCTCTCCGATCCGCGTCGCCGACACGCCATCCGCGGAACACGCCCGATCCCACGCGTCGGCATGCGCGGCCGGCACGCCCACGAGCAGACCGCCTGAGGTCTGCGGGTCGAGCAGCAGCGTGCGGAGCGCATCGTCGACGCCGTCGAACCGCACGCGTCCGCCATCCAGGAAGTGGGAACGGTTGCGCTCCAGTCCGCCAAAGCTCGCGCCGTGCGCGTGCTCGAGCGCGCCGGGAAGGAGCGGCACGAGACGCGCGCTGATGCGGACACAGACCTTGGATTGCTCCGCCATCTCATGCGCGTGACCGGCGAGCGCGAAACCGGTGACGTCCGTCGCCGCGTGCACGCCGGCCAGGGTCGCTGCACGCGCCGCGCCGCGATTCAGGGCGACCATCGACGCGACGGTGGACGCGAGGTCCTCGGGCGCGAGCGCGCCGTTCTTGTGCGCTGTGGTGAGAACACCGGTGCCGATCGGCTTCGTCAGCCAGAGCGCGTCACCGACGCGGAGCGCGTTCTTGCGCAGGATGCGATCGGGGTGCACGCGGCCGGTCACCGCGAGGCCGTACTTCGGCTCACGGTCGATGACGGTGTGGCCACCCGCGACGACGCCGCCCGCCTCGCGCACCTTCTCGATCCCGCCGCGGAACAGCGACTCGAGCTGCTCGAGGGACAGGTCTTCGGGCCACGCCGCGATCTGCAGCGCGAAGAGGACCTCACCGCCCATGGCGAAGACATCGGACATGGCATTCGCCGCGCCGATCGCGCCGGAGGCATACGCGTCATCGACGATCGGCGGGAAGAAATCGAGCGTTTCCACGATGGCCACATCGGGCGCGACGAGATATACCGCGGCGTCGTCGCTCGGCCTTAGGCCGACGAGCAGCTCCGCAGGGCTCGGCTGTTGCTGAAGGGGGCGCAGGACCTGCGCCAGTGGGCCGGGGCCCAGCTTCGCGCCTCAGCCGGCGCAGGTCGCGAGCGTCGTGAGGCGGACCTCTTCGNCGCGGGTGAACACTCGGTCAGTCTAGGTACGTATGACTCAGGGGAGCGGCGCGGGACTGCGGATCGTCGTGTACCAGACGCCAATGGCAAGAGCGATCAGCAGCATCGCGAGAGCGAGATATTGCGCGGGCCGCCCGCGCCCAATGACCACGAGCAGCAGGAGCACGACTGCTCCCGCGACGAGCGCAAGGTCGAGCAGAAGGAATAGCGACAGCGCGTTCAGATGACGTTGTGCTCCTTGATGAGCTCGCCGCGGCGGAACCGATCGTACGCGAGCGCGCTGACGTCGAGCGTGGTGCGACCTTCGGTGATCAGCTCCGCGATCGCCTCGCCGGTCGCCGGGGCGTGCATGATGCCGTGCCCGGAGAACCCGGCCGCGCAGAGGAAGCCGTCAACGCCGACCGCGCCGACGATCGGGTGCTTGTCCGGGGTGTCCTCGTAGAAGCCGGCCCATCCGGTCTTGACGTTCGCGCGCTCGAGGATCGGCAGCCGGTAAAGCGCGCGCTCTACGAGGGTCGGGAGGAAATCCCAATTCACGCTGCTGTCGAAGCCCGGGCCGTCGGTCGGATCCGCCATGCCCATGAGCACGCCTCCGGACTCGCGATGGAAGTAGAGGGATGACGCGAACTCGACAGTCAAGGGAAAGTCGCGATCCAGTCCGGGAACCGGCTCGGTAACGAAGATCTGCCGTCGGAGCGGCCTGATCGGCAGATCGACGCCGGCAAACGCGCCCACCTCGGCGCCCCATGCGCCTGCTGCATTCACGATCGTCGCGCACGCGATCTCCCCGCTCGGGGTGCGCACCGCGATGACCCGGTCACCTTCGCGCGTGATGCCGACGACGGGCTGCTCCTCGCGGAATTGCACGCCTTTGTCCCTCGCCCGGGCAACGTAGCCATTCAGTAGGCTGCTCGGATCGCAGTAGCCGTCCCGCATGCAGAGCGTCGCAAATCGGAGATCGTCGACGCGCAGCTCAGGAAAGACACCGTGGACGCCAGCCGCGTCGAGGCGCTGCGCCGGCACGTCGAGTCGCTTCCACATCGAGAGCGACGATTCGAACGGCGCCACGTCGCGATCCTCGGTGATGAGGAACAGGTAGCCGACCTGGCGGAGATGCGGATCGACCCCCATCTCCTCCTGGAACCGCTCGATGCGCGGCAGCGAGCGCAGGGACAGCCGCACGTTGATCTCCGTCGAGAACTGGAGGCGCACGCCGCCCGCGTTGCGCGTCGTCGAGCCGCTGCCGAGGTGGTCGCGTTCGAGGACGACGACGTCGCGCACTCCGCGCGCGGCAAGGTGGTACGCGATGGACGCGCCGATGATCCCGCCTCCGACGATGACGACGTCAGCGCGCTCCACCCTGGCGGCGATGTCTCCTAGGACTGCTCCGGCGGGACGGCCGCCGGAGCGATGCGGACCATCGCGAGCATGGCTTTGTACAACTCAAGGTAGTCACGCGATGCGTACGAGACCGCTCGCGGTCCGCTGCGTCGCGTCGCCGGGATCAGCTCCGCCATGTCGGCCATCGCGGATGTCAGGAAGACGAGCTCGATCTCATTGGTGCCTTTCAGCGCAAGGGGCTTGAGCTTCGGCGCGAGCTCGATGGCCCGTGCCGCGCCCTCGCGCAGCGCCTCCCGCACGCGACTGGGATGCTGCATCTTCGCCGAGAATCGGCCCGTCGCGTCCTTCGTCTTGACGGTGACGACCTCGGGCACGAGCGCGCGTCCCTCGCGACAGGTCGCGTCGTCGCCGGATACGAGCGAGACCGTCGCGCCGAAGTGTCCGGCCAGGTACGTATTGAGCGCCGTCTCGCCGACGGACTTCCCGTTCAGACGGCACTCATATATAGCGCGGCTCGCGTAGGTGTGATCGAGGACCGCTTTCGGATGACCCGCGCGCCCGTGGTAGCCGACGAAGAAGCAGGTGTCGTACCCGCCATCGATCCCCTGCCCCATGCTCCACGGCTTGGCGGTGCCGACGACGAGCTCGGCGCGCGGATCGAGATCGTCCGCGAAGATGTTGTGCATGGAGCCGTGCGAGTCGTTCACGCAGATGCGACGCGCACCGGCGCTCGCGGCGCCATCGATGCACGCGTTCGCTTCCTCCGCCATCCACTTGCGCGCGCGCTCGTACTCGACGCCCTGCATCATCACGTGGGAATACGTTGCGACGCCGCCGAGGCCTTCCATGTCGATAGAGATCCACACACTCGTTGCGGCGCGCTTCGGCACGGTGGCGATGGTAGGAGGTCCGCGCCGACGACGTGACGAGGTAGAATGAAGACTCGCGGGCGGATGTGGCGGAATTGGCAGACGCGCACGCTTCAGGGGCGTGTGGCCGTAAGGTCGTGAGGGTTCAAGTCCCTCCTTCCGCACAGCGGGTGTCGCACCAGGTAGCTATTCCACTTGAGCCACTTGCGGTGCAGCCGCGGCACACTCAGATCGGCGTAGATCGCAGGAAGCAACACGCGCGAGGCCCGATTTCCGTATTTGAGCCGATAGAGTGGATTCTCGTGGCCCTCTTGCCTGATCACTTCGATGTATCCGGAAATCCCAAGCGCGCACGCAAGGCGGGCGTGGACCCACTCGACGTGCTTTCGGCTGCCCGAGTTGAAGTAGGTCCACAACCTCTCGTAGCGATACGCCTGATACGTCTTTCGAGTCGGATTGTGGATGAGCGTGTAGACAGTCCCGTCGCCGTCGAGGAGACCGCGCACTAGCGGCATGAGATGGTCATCGGCCACATCGATCCCACCTAGTACGAGGCTTTTCCGCGGCATGAGCCCGACCGTCATCAGCCAACGGTAGAGCGCGGCGTAGCTGAACTGCCCTCGAAAGGCCCAGCCTCCAAACTCGCTTTCGAAACGTCGGTAGCGAGTGTGTGCCTTGCCGACCAAACTCAACAGCGTCCGCATCTGGTCCTCGTCTTTAGAGACGAATGCTATGTGGCGGCCGTCACCGGCCAAGCACCCGTCCGTCGCGATCAGACCCACCGCGTAGGCGAGTCGAGGCGACCATTCGATCGTTTGAGGAACACCGCGACGGCGGTACCGCAGGCCGCGATGCGCCGCAGCTGCGCGCGCCACGCGGCCATCACCCGCCGCGGTGAGCCCTTTGCTCCATCCCTTTCCCATGCGCGTATCTACGCACGAAATCGGACGGCTGTGTTGTCACACAAATGTGTTCGGGGCCCTGCTATTTCATGCGACAAGCCATTGAAGACCGAGGTCAGCGGCGCGCGGTCCTCACATACCAATCTTCGGCATTCCAGAAGCGCTCGCGCGGATCGTTTATCGGCGCGATCTTGAGGCCCTGCACCAGCCGCGCCTGCGCGTACAGGTAATCGCTGAAGTAGAGGAACACCACCGGCACCTCGGTCGCGATCGTCTGGAACACCGACGTGTACAGCTCGCGCCGCTTCGCCTGATCCGTCGTGCGGCGCGCCGCCTCGAGACTCCGGTCCATCGATAGCGTCGAGTACCCCGAGAAGTTGTTCCCGGGCGCCTTGATCTCGCTCGAGTGGAAGAACGAGTACGGGTCGGGGTCACCGCTGACGCTGATCCCGATCAGCAGCGCGTCGTACGCGCGCTCGCGCGCTGCGCTCTCGATCACCTCGCTGAACGGCATCGCCTTGAGCTCAACGCGCATTCCGATGGCGGCGAGGTCGTCCGAGATCTGCAGCGCCGCGGACACGCGGGCCGGCTCGCTCGAGGTCGTGATGGCGAAGGCCAGCTGCACGCCAAAACGGTCGCGGACGCCGTCGCCGTCGTGATCCTTCCAGTCTGCTTCGTCAAGCATCGCCCTCGCTTCCTCATGCGATCGCGTGTGGCGCGTGATGTCGCGGATGTACGCCCATGACGCCGGCGGGACGAACTCCTCGGCGACCGACCCGCGCCCGTCGGCGGCGAGCTGAAGCACGCGACCGCGGTCGATCGCCTTCGCGATCGCCTGTCGCACGACGCGGTCACGGAACGTCGGCTTCTCCGGCCGCACGTTGAGGAACAGCGCGGTGAAGTCATTGGTGCCGAAGCTGTACAGGTTCACGTTCTTGAGGCCGCGCGCTCGCTGGGCGTCGCCCGTCGAAAGGCCACCGACTCCGTCGATCTCCCCGCGGCCGAGCGCAGTGAGCGCCTCCGATGCGTCGGGGTACGAGCGGAGCACCAGCCGGTCGAGGTACGGGCGCGTGCGCTCCGGCCGCGTGCGATAGAAGGAGTCGTTGCGAGCCAAGACCGTCTGCCGTGCGTTGACCTCCAGGACACGGAACGGGCCGGAGCCTATCGGACTGCGGTTGAACGCGACACGGGGGAGCGCCGCGTAATCGACCTTCGCGAGCAGATGCGACGGCAGCAGCGGCACCGTGGTACTCGCAGCGAACGGGCCGTACGAATCCGGCAGGACGAACCGGACGACGCGCTCATCCACGCGCTCGACCTTCACGCCACGGAACGCATCGCTGTATTGACCGACGTACGCCTTGTCCTGCAGCAGCGCGACGGTGTACACGACATCGTCCGAGATCACCGGCCTCCCGTCGTGCCACGTCGCGTCGTCCCGGATCTCGAACGTCCAGACTTTGCCGTCCTCGCTCGTGGAGAACGGACGTCCTCGTCGACGCGTGTCGCGGCGAGTATCGGATTGAGGAACTGCGCCGAGCTGATGACGCCCTCGACGTATGTGCCGCCATACGTGGGCACGACGGTCTTGTTCTCGGCGCGGTCGATCACCACGGCGGCGCCGCTGACGACGACCAGCAGCGCGATCAGTGCGACGACGATGAACTTGTCGCGCGCCCTCACCTAGGCGGCGGCGCGAGCGCCCAACAGCGAAATGATCACGTAAACGACGATCAGGACGATCGTCAGCCGGAACAGCGTCCGCTCGAGGCCGCGACGGCTGCGGTAGGCGGTCGACTCACCGCCGAACGTCGAGGAGAGGCCGGTGCCGCGAGCCTGCAGCAGGATCGAGGCGCCGACGGCCACGGCAATGACGATCTGGGCGACCTGAAGGAGATCCATGCGTCGCGCCATTCTAACGGCTAGCGGCGCGTGTACACGTACAGCTGCCGGCACCAGACGCCAGCAGGGCAAAGGCCGAACACCCGGCGTGGCGGCAACTCATAGCGATCAATCACGGCGGCTACGAGGTCAGGATGCCAGCGCTGCCGTGCATAGCCGGGGCCTGCGTCGATGCGTTCGAGCTCGACCTCGCTGACGACCGCATCGAATTGTCCGGCGCGAACCGCTTGGATCAGCGCCGGGCCCTCTATGAATGACCGGCCGGTCGCGTAAATGCGGGACCAGAGAAAGAGATCGTCGACGATCGGCTCGCGGCCACTCGCGACGAGCAGCCCACTGTCCTCTGCGAGGACGATTCCAGGCACGAAGTCGCGGATGTACGCGACGGTCGAGGGATCGCCCCACTTGCCGGTCGGCGACAAGAGACTCGGCGTCGTGGGGAACGGATTCAGCAAGAGCACGCCGAGCGCCAGCTGCGCGAGCGACGCGACCGGATAGCCAAGATTGCCCGAGAGCCTTGGCGCGATCGTTGCTGCCGCGAGCGCGAGCGCTGCGGAAAGATCGAGGAAGTAGTTGATCGTTGCGCCCTCACGGCCGCCCAGTAGAAGGACGCCGATCGCGCCGACGAGGTAGGCGCCGACCGGACCGCCACCAGCGCGCGTCACGGCCACGGTCGCGATGGGGACCGCGAGAACGAGCAGCGCGATGAACACCAGGGGCGCGGCGAGCTCAAAGCGCCACGGAAGCGCATTCCAATCGATCACGTGGACGACAAAGAGATCGCTGAAGCCCTGAGTGAAAAGCGCCACGACGAACGCTGCGACAAGACCCCCGCCCAGGCCGCGGCTCGCGCCGAGCGGGTCTCGCCGGGCGACGTACGCCAACAACGCGAGGCCGGGCAGGAGCGCCGTCGGCTTCGTCATCACAGCAATTCCGACAAGGATTCCGGCGACGAGCGACAGCGGTCGGGTACGAGCCAGTGCGAGCGTCGCGCCGACGGTGAGCGCAAGCGCGACGAGGTCGGGCTTCACCGCGAGACCCCAAGTCATCAGCGGAACGCTGCCGAGCCACGCCAGCGCGATCGCGCCTGCCGTGAGCCAGCCTCCCGGGCGTGCGGTCCACGCGATCGCGCCGGCGACGAGGAGGGTGGCCGCAATGCTGAGAACGCGCCCGGTGACGAAAGGATCGTCGCCGATGCCCGCGAGGTGGAAGTAGAGCGGCGGGTAGTTCGCCGCGGTAAAGATCGGCGTCACATCCCCGTAGCGGGCACCGGTGGTGTACTCGAGGCGATCGCGAGCGAGGATCGCGGCATGCGCGACCGCACCTTCGCCGTAGAGCACCGGGCCGCGCACCGTCACGGCCCAGATCCAGTTCCAGACAACCACGAGCGCGAGTGCGCCCGCGCCAACCGCGTAGGTCCACCACGCGACGCGGGCACGCATCAGCGTGTGAACAGTGAGCGCCCGGTCATACGAGATGGCACGGGCAGTCCGAGGAGACCGAGAAGTGTCGGTGCGATGTCGCGCAAGCCACCGTCGCGCGCCGAGAACCGCTCGCCGTCACGCGCCGCGAACACGACCGGCACGGGGTTCATCGAATGCTGCGTGTTGCGTCCGCCGTCGGGGAACAGGAGCTCCTCGGCATTCCCATGATCGGCCGTCACAAGTACACAGCCTCCGGCACCCAGCGCGGCGTCCACGACGCGACCGACAGCGGCGTCGGTCGCGGCCATCGCGGCGCGTGTCGCTTCGAAGTTCCCCGTATGCCCGACCATGTCGGGATTCGCGAAGTTCACGATCGCGAAGTCGTATTTGCCGCTCCCGATCGCCTTCACCAGCGTGTCCGCGACGGCCGCCGCGCTCATCTGCGGCTGGAGGTCGTACGTCGCTACCTTCGGCGACGGCACGAGATGCCGGTCCTCACCGGGGAACGGCGGTTCGTGCCCGCCGTTGAAGAAGTAGGTCACGTGCGCGTACTTCTCGGTCTCCGCTGTGTGGAACTGCTTCAGGCCGGCTTCGGCGAGGACCTGGGCCATCGGCTCGACCTCGGCGGGCGCGAACGCGACTTTCACTCCGGGTGTCTCGACCTTGTAGTCGGTCATCGTGACGAACGTCAGATCGCGTGGGACTCGCTTGCGCGGAAAGCCGTCGAACTCTTTCTGCAACAGCGCCCAGGTGAGCTGCCGCGCGCGGTCGGGACGGAAGTTGAAGAAGATGACCGCGTCACGGTCCTGCATCGGCGCGCCGTCACCGACCACGTGGGGCCGCATCAGCTCATCGCTGCACACGCTGTCCTCGTAGCACCGCTCCACGGCAGCGATCGCGCTGTCGCACCGCGGTCCGCGCGCATCGACGATCGCGTCGTACGAAAGCTGCATGCGCTCCCAGCGCTTGTCACGGTCCATCGCGTAGTACCGGCCATGTACGGTGGCGATCGGCGCGCTGATCGCCGGCAGGAGCTCCAGCGCGCTTCGCGGCGGCATGTCGCGTCCATCGAGGAACGCGTGCACGACGATGCGCGAAGCTCGCTCGCGCTTCGCCATTTCGATGAGCGCGGCGAGGTGCTTCATATCCGCGTGCACACCGCCGGTGGAGATGAGGCCCAGGAGGTGGAGCGTCCCGCGCTCGCGGACCGCGGCGCACGCCTCCCGCAGCGTGGCGTTCTGAAAAAAGCTGCCGTCGTCGATCGCGTCGTTGATGCGTACGAGCTCCTGGTACTGGATGTAACCGGCACCCATCGTGAGGTGTCCGACCTCGCTGTTGCCCATCACGCCGTCGGGCAGGCCGACGGCGCGGCCGCTGGCGTCGAGCGTCGCGTGGGGGCCTCCCGCGACCAGCGCGTCGAGACGCGGCGTCGTCGCGCGGGTCACCGCGTTGCCGGGTCCATCGGGCGCGATCCCCCACCCGTCAAGCACGCAGAGCACGACCGGACGGTACTCCGCGGTCACCCGAATTCCCGCACGATCGCTCCGAACTCCTCGGCTTTGAGGGACGCTCCACCGACGAGCGCTCCGTCGATGCCATCCGCGCGCGCGAACTCCTTCGCGTTCGCGGCCGTGACGCTTCCGCCGTAGAGGACCGGGGTGCGTTCACCCGAGAAGCCCGCGGCCTCAAGGGTGCGGCGGATCACGCGCGCCGCGGTCATCGCGTGTTCGCCAGTGGCGGGCCGTCCGGTCCCGATCGCCCAGATCGGCTCGTACGCGATCACGAGCTGGGTCGCGCGCTCGCGATCAGCGCGCAACGGCGCGACGTCCGCCGCGACCTGGCGGGCGATCACGGCTTCTACGTCGCCGGCGAGGTGCTCCTCTTCGCTCTCGCCGACGCACAGCACGACTTGCAGGCCCGCGGCGATCGCACGCGCGAGCTTCCGTGCGACACGCGTGTCGTCGTCGCCGAGATCGCGGCGGACCTCCGAGTGTCCGACGATCGTGCCGACCGCGAGGCCGGCGAGCGTCGAGGCACTGGTCTGCCCGGTGTACGCGCCCTTGTCCTCCCAATGCACGTCCTGCGCGTACACGAGGACGCGCGTACCGCGAAGCGCCTCGGCGACGGTTGCGAGCGCGACCGCCGGGGGCGCGACGGCGACTGCTACCTCGCCCGGCGGTGCCGCGGACGCGACCGCGCGCGCGAGCGCGACCGCCTCCGCGATGGTCGGCGGGTTCATCTTCCAGTTGCCGATGACCCGGCGCGACCGCGTCACCAAGCGGCCTCTACGACGCGTCGCAGCCGCTGGCGGACCACCCATTTCGTCGTATCGAGGCGAGCTGCGAGCTCGGCGAGCGTCGCCTCGGGCGCTCGCAGCCGCGCCGCAGCGGCGGCGCGCACCTCCGGGGGTAGCTGCGCGAGACGTCCCGATCCCGTCAGCGCCTTCACGGCGTCAATCTGATCGCGCGCGGCGACGACAGCTCGCGCGAGATTGGCCGCGTCCGCGTTGACGCTTGCGTTGGTGCGACCGCGCATCTCGCGGGATACCCGGCGCGTCTCGAAGCGAAGGAGCGTCTCTCCCGCGCCTGCGTGGCGCAGGAAGGAGGCGATCTCGTCGCCGGCGCGAAGCATCAGGACCTGACGACCGCGGCGGACCCGCGAGCGCGGCACGAAACCTTCGCGTTTCAGGACCGCGCGCGCTCGCGTCGCCTCGCCACGCGGCGGACGGAGCTCGAGCAGATAGCCCGACGGGCCGGCGGAGACCGAGCCGCCCGCGAGGAAGAGGCCGCGCAGGTACGTTCGCCGGCAGCACTCGCGTCGGAGCGACGCCCGACCACCGACGTGCTCCGCTCCATGCGCCAGACGCCGCGCCGGGGCGCCGAGATGCTCCGCGCGCGGCAGCAGCGCGGCCAACACGCGGCGGTCGCAGTCCGCGGGCCGGACGCGCGCAAGCTCCGCCTTAACTTCTTCGGACAGCGGCGACCGCTGCGCTCGCGTCACGCCCCGTGGGCTCAGGTCGCCACCTCCGGCCGCCCGATGTCGCGATGTTCCACCGTGATCTCGCCCGGCCAGGAGTCCTTCAGACGTTTCGCGACCTCGTCGGCGATCACGACCGATCGATGCCAGCCCCCGGTGCACCCGAACGCCAACCCGAGCCGGGCTTTCTTTTCGTCCTGGTATCGGGGGAGCGCGAACTTCAGGAACGGCATGAGATGGGTCAGGAACTCCTGCGTCGCGGGGTGACCCAATACGAAGTCGCGGACGGCCGGGTCGCGGCCGGTCTTTGGGCGGAGCGCCGGTATGTAGAACGGGTTCTCCATGAAGCGCACGTCCAGGACGAGATCGGCCCCAGGTGGCATGCCGTTCTTGTAGCCGAAGCTCGTCACGTGAACGAGCATGCCGGAGGTGCCCGCGCCGTAGAGCGAATGGAGCGTGTCGCGAAGGTCCTTCACCGTGAGATGCGTGGTGTCGATGACCTTATCCGCGCGTGCGCGCAGCGCGCCCAGCACCTTTCGCTCTTCGTCGATCGAAGGCTGCACGCCACCGGCGACTTCCATCGGATGGCGGTGGCGGGTCTCGCTGTACCGGCGCAGCAGCACCTCGTCGGACGCGTCGAAGAAGAGGATGTGCGGCCGATCGCCGTCCGCCTCAAGCTCGTCGAGCGCCGCGCTCGCCTGAGCGAACAGGGCGCCGCTGCGCGCGTCGATGACGAACGCGACGCGCGGGTGCCCGCCCTTGCGGCACACCTCGAGCGTGGTCTTCATCAGTGCGGGCGGGAGGTTGTCGAGCGTGTAGTAGTCGAGGTCCTCGAAGACCTTCACAGCCTGGGACTTCCCCGAGCCGGAGAGGCCGGTCACGACGACGAAGTCGGGCGAACCCGTCGTCGCCATCACGCGCAGGTCGTCAGTCCGGCAGGACCATCGAGAGGGCCCAGCTGACGAGCGAGATCAGGACCGACGCGGCGAGCGCGACGATGAAGCCGTTGACGACGAACCCGAGGAACGGGATCGCTGAGACCAGCAACAGCATCAGCGCGTTGATCACGAAGATGAAGAGCCCCAGGGTGAGGCAGGTGATCGGCATCGAGACCATGACCAGGATCGGCTTGACGATCGCGTTCACGACTCCGAGGGTGAGACCGGTGAGGATGAGCGACAGGTAACGGCCGAGCTCTCCCATCCCGTAATCGACCTGCCCCCACTTGATGGCGTCGGGCTGGTAGATATTCACGACGTAAGCGGCCACCACGATCGCGATGGCGTTGATGAGCGCGCGCCAGACGATGCCCACGGCCAAAGACTAGCGCGGCTTCGCTAGTACTGTCCGAGCGTGCCCCGGACGCGCATGGAGCGCTCGGCGCGCGCGAACGCCCAGCGGCCCAGCGGGAAGACCAGCAGGGTCGTCACGATGAGGCCGGCGTACTCGAGCGCCGGATCGAACAGCGGGCGCGCCCCGATGGCGTGCTGCCGGAGGATATCCATCGCGTAGGTCGTCGGAAGCAGAAGTGCCAGCGGCTGGATCAGCCCGGGCAGGAACGTGATCGGAAAAGATACGCCCGAAACCACGCCAAAAAGGAAGTTCGTGCAGTCGATGAAGAAGTTTGCTTCGCGGATCACGAGAACGATGCCGGCCAGAAGGAATGCCACGCCGAGCATCGCGACGACGGCGATCAGCATCGCGGGCAGCGCGAACAGGATGTTGGCGCTGAAGTGAAGGTCGAAGAACGCGATGCCGACGGCGAAGAGGATGGCCTGCCCGGCCAGGAAGACCACGACACCCTGCAGCATGCGCCCGATGAGGATGGTGTCATGGCTGGTCGGCGTCAGCCACGTCGGCTCGAGCGTCCCCATGTCCATCTCCCAGCGCAGCGACATGGCGATGAACCAGAACGTGGTGGCGATGAGACCGGCCATCACACCACCCATGAAGATGAAACCGGAGAGGTTGTCGGTGCCGATCGCCGATTCGAGTCCGACCACTCTGCCGCCCACGGCGAACGCGGTGCCGAAGAGGAAGGCCGGGATCACCCCCTGATACAGCGGGGTGAACACCATGCCGAACATCGACCACTTGTAGCGGGACAGCGTGAGGAGATCCTTGCGGGCGATCGCCAGGGCGGCGCGTACCTCGTTCATCAGTACCGTCCCAGCATCCCGTCTCGTCGCGCACTCCGTTCGAGCAAGCGGAACGTGACGATGGCGAACGCCGCCAGCAGCAGGCTGAGTCCCACCGTGATCGCGAGGTCCAGGGCGATGTCACCAAGCCCCAGACCGCGCAGGAGCACAGCCCGGATGTCCTGAACGATGTAGGTCGGCGGGAGCACCCACGCGATCGTCTGCGCCCAGCCTGGAAGCATCAGGACCGGGAACGTGATGCCGCAGGTGAGCACGAAGAGGCCGCGGATGAGCTGGACGATCGGTCCGATCTCGCCGAAGCGGAGGACGCCCGCCGCGAACAGCGCTCCGATCGCGTAAAGCGACGGCAGCGCGAACGCAACGACGACGAGCGACCGCAGGACTCCGTCGAGCGGAAGGGCGACACCGAAGATCAGCCACATGGCCACGCCCATGACCGCGAACGTGATCACGAGAGTCGGCAGCGCCGCGGCCGGCGGACCGAACAGCGCGACCATACGAGATGTCGGCGTGAGGAAGACGGCTTCGAGGCTGCCCCGCATCTGCTCGGTCCGGAGCGCCGTACCCGGCCCCCACAGGATCGTGGAGAGCCACATGTACATCGCGAAGCCGACGAACACGAAGCCGGCGAATTGGGTCGTGCCCGAGCGCTCCGCGAACGCGGCGATCGAACGCGGGTCCGAACCGGAGAATGCCTGCCCCATCAGCACGTACGACGCCGGAAGCAGGACGGGCCAGAACATCAGCCCCATCCATTGGGTCGGGTAACGGCGCGCCGTTCGCAGCTCTTTTCGAATGGCCGCGACGAACGCGCGGAGGTCAGCTACGAGAAGTGTCACTCGCGCAGCGCGCGACCTGTCAGGGAGAGAAACACATCCTCTAGCGTCACCGGCACGACTTCGACGTGACGCACGGTCCCGCCCGAGGCCTGCGTGGCGTCGAACGCCGCGGGCACGAGCTCGCGCGCGGACGCGCAGTGCATCGTTACCGCCAGCGTCCCGTTCGTGCGCTCCTGTCGCGCGACGGTCCCGATCCGACCAAGGCGCTCGAGGAGCGCCGCGCCGTCTCCGGCGAGACCGATATCAAGCCGCACGATCTCCTCGGCGCGGATCGTCCGTTTGAGCGCGGCCGGCGAGTCGAGCGCGACGATCCTGCCGTGGTCGACGATCGCCACGCGGTCACAGAGCTGATCGGCCTCCTCCATGTAATGCGTGGTGAGAAGGACCGTGCGGCCCTGTGAGCGCAGATCGCGCACGCGGTCGCGAAGATCGCGTGCCGACTGCGGATCGAGACCCACGGTCGGCTCATCGAGGATGACAAGCGGCGGATCGGGAAGCAGAGCGCGCGCGAGCGCGAGCCGCTGACGCATGCCCGTCGAATAGCGCTCGACGTAGTCGTCCGCGCGGTCGCTGAGGTTAACCGCGGCGAGTGCGGTGTCGATGCGCGCCTTCGTTCCCTTCGGCGGCACGTGATAGAGCGCGGCGAAATACTCCAGGTTCTCGCGGGCGGTGAGCTTCCAGTAGAGGCTGCGCTCGCCGGAGAGCATCGCCCCGAGCCTCGCTCGCACCTCGCGCGGTCGGCGCGCCACGTCAATGCCGAGCACCTCGATCCGGCCGCTGGTCGGCTCGAGCAGCGTCGAAAGCATCTTCATGGTGGTGGTCTTGCCGGCGCCGTTCGGTCCGAGTAATCCGAAGATCTCGCCGCTCTCTACTCGGAGGTCGATCCCATCGACGGCGCGGAACTTCGTGCGCTTGTCGGGCTCACCGCGCAGCCGCTGCCACAGCGTGTACCGACCCTTTTCGAATTCCTTGACCAGGCCCGTCGCGACGACGGCCGGCGTCACTCGACGAATATCTCCACCCGGTCTTCGTCGTCGGCGATGTCGACGAACTTACCGGGGTTGTCGATCGTGCGGAGAAGCTCGTCGAGGTCGATGCCGAACTTCCCGAGGTGACCCCGGATCAGGCCACTCGAGGCGAGCTTCATCTTTCCGACCCGCGCGATCGCGAGCGGGATGGCAACGTTGACCTTCTGCTGCCCGTTCTCGGTGACACGGATGCGCAGGATCCGCCCACGCGCACCGGGCGGCGTCGGTGGCTCCGGAGCGGTCGGTGGTGTCGGTGGGAACGGCGGCGTCGGGCGCCGTGGACGCTCGTCGATGTCGCCGAGCGCGCGGAGCAGACGGAAGGCCTGCTCGACGTCGATCTTCCCGTCGGCGAGGAGCTTCAGGACCTGCTTGCCCTCGTCGCTCGGCACCTAGCGGCCTCGGTGCGCGTCGTCGAGCGCGGCCGCGGCGTCGTCGACGCCGAGCTCGCCACGCGCGAGACGTTCGAGCACCGAGCGCACCTGATCGCGCGACGACGTATCCATTGGTCGGGTCTTTTCGACGTCATCCGCGGCCGCCCCAGCGGGCGCGGATGCAGCTGACTCCGCGGACGCCTCGGCGTCATCGGGCGCGACGGCACTCGTGCCGTGCACGGTGAGGTCGCCGCTCACGGTCTTCACCGCGACGTGCGCCTGTCCCGCCCCGAGGACGACGCTGTACTCCTTTCGGCCTCGCCGAACGATGCGCGCCGGCAGCTGGCACTCGACCTCGCCGCTGGCGGTCCGGTATTCGATCGTCGCATCGGGCTCGGAAAGCGCGAGCTCTACATCGCCACTGATCGACTTGAACCGGTGCTCTTTGCGCGGGTCGAGGCGCCCTTCGACGAGGACGTCGCCGCTCACGGTGTGCAGCTGGCTCGACTTCAGCGCCGCCGCGACCATCGTGACGTCGCCGCTCACGGTGTTGCCTTCCAGGTGACCGACGTAGCGCCGGCAATCGACGTCTCCGCTGACCGACTTGAGGCGCATCGGTCCCTGGATGTCCTCGAGGCGCACGTCGCCCGAGACGGACTGGACCTCAAGCGGACCACGGACACCCTCGATCGAGATCTCACCACTCACCGTCTGGGCATCGATGGCGCATTCCGCCGGAACGGTGATCTCGAAGTCGACGCGGAAGCGCTTGCCACGGAAGAGGTCGAGCCAGCCGCGCTCCTGCTCGTAGAGGTGCGGCTCGACGTGAAGCTCCTCGCCGCGCTGATCCATCCGCACCTCGAGGTTCTGCAGAAGACGCTTGGCGCGGTCTTCGCTGCCGGCGGTCACGCGCTTGCGCGCGAGGACCCTGATCTCGCCCGCGGCGCCCGCTGCGGTGATCGACGTCTCACCCGAAACGTTGCGCACGCGCAGCTTCGGTGTGCCCTTGAACGTGAATCGCTGCTCGACCGTGTCGGAGTAGCTCTCGCCACCGACATCGGCGACGAAATCGCCAACGAATGAACGCGCGAACTTGCCGGGATCGAATTCGCCGCCGTCCACCGTGAAGCCGTGGCCGCCGGACCGGAACTCGATCCGGTGCGACTGGTGTGCCGCCCGGCGCGCCTCACGCTCCGCGTGGCGTGCCTCACGCTCCGCGTCACGCTCTGCGCGACGCGCCTCACGCTCCGCGTGCCGTGCGGCGTCCTTTGCCGCATCCTTCGCGGCATCCCGCTCATCGTCCGAGTAACGGCGCTCGTCGGTCATGCCGTCGGCTCGCTCTCGAGCAGGTTCGCGGCGTCGTCAGCCGCGATGCGGCCTTCGGCGAGCTCGCGGAGGATCTCTTTGCGCCGCTCGCTCTCGCGGTCGGGCTCAGCCTGCGACGGGAAACCTAGCGCCCGGATCATCGCGTCCAGGCGGGAGCGCACGGTCGGGTACGAGATGCCGAGCTCCCGCTCGATGTCCTTGAAATTGCCGCGCGCGCGGATGAACGTCTCGAGGAAGTCGAGCTGGTCCGGTGACAGGGCGTGAAAACGACCCAGGGAGAACGAGCCCTCAAGGCGCGTTCCGCAGCTGTCGCACTCCAGGCGCACGACCTTGAGCTGCGCCGCGCAGATCGGGCACTTCGAAACGACTGGATTCCCCATGTAGCGAAGATGCGCGCCGACCTAAATGAAAGTCAAGCGTTCCTCATGGTTCTGTAGCCGAGATATCGAAACGATGAGGTGATGGAACGCATCGCGAATCACACTTCGGAGCGCAGGAGCGTCACACGAGCAGGACGTAGTGCTCGAATTCGTCCCGCCGCCAGCCACACGACTCGTAGAGCGCTCGCGCGGGCGCGTTGCCCACGGCCGTCGCCAGCGTCAGCCCCTTGGCATCGGTTTCGATCGCCCACTCTCTTGCTCGCTCGAGCAGACGCCTGCCGACACCTCCCCGGCGAACGCCCGGGCGCACGAACAGGTCGTTGAGGATCCAGAGACGCCGGGCCGAGACCGACGAGAACGACGGGTACAGCTGCGTGAAGCCGAGCGTTTCGGCTTCGTCATCGCCCGAGACGGCGAGGAAGATCACCGATTCGTCACGACGCAGGCGCTCGTCCAGGAACGCGCGCGCGGCCGCCAGGTCGGGGCGTTGCCCATAGAACTGCCAGTAGGCATCGAAGAGTGGCGCCACGGCGTCGAGGTCCGCGAGGGCAGCGCGCTTCACCAGCATCAGGTCGTCAGCGCTGACTTGATCCGTTCGGCCAGCGCCGTGCCGACGCCACCGACCGCGGCGAGCTCTTCCACCGGCGCGTCCTGCATCGCGCGAACGGAGCCGAACTTTCTCAGCAGTGCGCGCTTCCGCGCGGGGCCGACGCCGGCGATGTCGTCGAGGATCGAGCGGACCGCGCGCCGCGACCGGACCTTCTGGTGATACGTGACCGCGAACCGATGCGCCTCGTCCCGGATCCGCTGGACCAGGTACAGGCCCTGCGCAGTGCGTGGCAGGACGATGGGGTCCGGCCGGTTCGGAACGAAGAGCTCCTCGCGCTCCTTCGCGAGCGCCGCGATCGGGATCTGCAGACGGCCAGCGTCGGCGAGGGCCCCGAGGCCGGCCGACAGCTGCCCCTTCCCGCCGTCGAGGATCACGAGGTCGGGCAGCGGCCACGAGGACTGCGACTCAGGCGACGTGGATCGGGCGAAGCGCCGTCGGAGCGTGTCGCGCATGTTCGTGAAGTCGTCGTTGCGGTCCGAGATGCGCGCGCGGAAGCGACGGTACTGCGACTTCGCCGGGCGGCCGTCCTCGAAGACGATCATCGAGCTCACGACGCTGGTGCCCTGCACATGGCTCACGTCGTAGCACTCGATCCGCTTTGGTGGTCCTTCGAGACCGAGTGCCTCCTGCAGCTCGCGCAGCGCGACCTCGGTCTTGCCGCGGTCCGCGAGCCACCGGACGCGCTCCTGCTCGAGCGCATCTTTTGCGTTGCGCTCGGCCAGCTCCGCGAGGTGCCGCTTCTTGCCGCGCTGCGGCACGTGCAGGCGCACGGGCCCGCCGCGGCGCTCGGTGAGGAACGCTTCGAGCGACCCCGCCTCAGGTAGCGTCGTCGCGGTCACGATCTCGGGCGGCAGCATCGTCGCCGCGCTGTAGTGCTGCCGCAAGAACGAGGCGACCACCTCCGCGGCGGGCGCGCCCTCGGATCCCTCGAGGGCGAAGTGATCGCGTCCGACGATCGTGCCGTCTCGCACGCGGAAGAGCTGCACGACCGAGTCACCCTCGGCTGTAGACGCGGCTAGCACGTCGAAGTCGTCTCCCTTGTAGGCATGGACCTCCTGCCGGTCGAGCGTGCGATCGATGGCGATGAGCCGGTCGCGCAGTGAGGCCGCGCGCTCGAACTCGAGCGTCTCCGCGGCGGACTCCATCTCCTTGCGCGTCGCGCGCGCGAGAGTCTCGTAGCGTCCCTCCAGGAAGAGAACGCTCTTGTCGATCGTCGCGCGGTACTCGTCCTTCGTTGTATTGCCAACGCACGGCGCCGTGCATCGCTTGAGGTGGAAGAGCAGGCACGGCCGCCCTCCGGGGAGCGCGCTCGGCGGCACGGTGCGGCCCTTGCCCAGGTCGCCCGCGAGGATCGTCAGCTTGCACGTGCGGTACGGGAAGAGCTTCTGGAGCAGATCGAGGGACTGATCGACGGACTTCGCGTTCGCGAAAGGTCCGAAGTAGCGCGCGCTGCGATCGCCGAGCGAGCGCGTGCGCAAGATCCGTGGGAAGTCCTCGCCGAGCGTGATCTTCACGTAGGGATAGGACTTGTCGTCCTTGAGGCGGATGTTGTACCGAGGCTTGTGCTGCTTGATGAGGTTCGCCTCGAGGAGGTACGCCTCCGAGATCGACCCGGTGACGGCGAACTCGACGCGCTCGGAGCGTTCGACCATCCGGATATGGCGCACGTCGAGGCTCGGGCCGAAGTACGCCCTGACGCGGTCGCGGAGGACGTCGGCCTTCCCCACATAAAGAACGCGGCCGCGGGAGTCTTTGAACAGGTAGACGCCCGGCGCGTCGGGGAACGACGCGACCTGGGCTTCGAGGCTCTCACGGCGTTCGTCCTTGTTCATGCCCGAGACTCCAACGGCTATCCTTTCACGCGGCGGAGGGAACTTTGCGCGAAGCGAAAGAGACCAGCGCGACCCCGAAGCGCGCCCGGCGATCGGTCCAGTCGGTCGATCGGGCGCTCGACCTGCTCGAGGCGCTCGCGGCGGCCGAGGGCGAGGTCTCGATCACCGCGCTCGCGGCGCGCACCAGCCTCCATGTTTCCACCGTCCATCGTCTCCTATCCACGCTCCTCCGTCGCGGCTATGTTCGCCAGAACCCGGATACGAGCCGCTACTACGCCGGCGCGAAGCTCGCGACCCTGTCAGAGGGCCGGTCGCGCTTCGGTGAGATCCGGCTCCGCGCTCGCCCGGTGCTTCGAGCGATAACCGAAGCGACGCGGGAGACGGCAAACCTGGTCGTCCTCGACGACCTCGCCGCTGTCTACATCGAGACGATCCCAAGTCCGCAGGTGGTGCGGCTCTTCACCCAGGTCGGCAACCGCGTGCCGCTCCACGCCACCGGCGCCGGCAAAGCGCTGCTCGCCGCGCTTCCGGCGGCGCGCCGCGACGGCGTCCTGGATCGGCTCGAGCTCCGACCCTATACGCCGCACACCATCGTCGATCACGCAGTTCTCCGACGTGCGCTCGAGGAGATCCGCGAGCGTGGCTACGCGATCGACGACGAGGAGTACGACGACGGCGTCCGCTGCGTCGCGGTGCCGGTCATGGGCGGCCCCAACGAGGTCATCGGAGCGATCTCCATCTCGGCGCCAGCGAACCGCTTGACCCGCCAGCGCGGCACCGAGCTCGTTCCACTGCTCCGGCGCTCAGCCGCGGAGCTCGCCGGCGCGCTGCGCGAGAAGACCGAGCCCCCAGCGTGACCGTGCGCGCGGGACTGCGCGGAGCGGCGCTCATCTCCGCGCTGGTCGCGCTCCTGGGAAAGGACAAGGTCCTCGGTACGCGAGAGGACCTCCTCATCTACGAATACGACGGCGCCGTCGACACCGCGACACCCGACGCGGTCGTGCTCCCGATCGACACGTCGGATGTCGCCAGACTCTCGCGCTTCTGCAGTCAGAACGACGTCCCGATCGTCCCGCGCGGCGCAGGCACCGGCCTCTCCGGCGGCGCGATCCCGGTGGAGGGTGGCGTGGTCGTCTCGTTCGCACGGATGGCGCGGATCCTCGAGGTCGACGTGCCCAACATGCGCGCGGTCGTGCAGCCCGGCCTGGTGAATCTGCACCTTTCCACGGCCGTCGCGCCGCATGGCCTCTACTTCGTGCCCGATCCCTCCAGCCAAAAGGCCTGCACGCTCGGCGGCAACGTCGCGGAGAACTCGGGCGGCCCGCACACGCTCGCCTACGGCGTGACCACGAATCACGTGACCGGTCTCGAGATCGTCCTCTCCGACGGCACCGTCGTGCGCCTCGGCGGAAAGGCGGTGGAGTACGACGGGTACGACCTCATCGGCGCGTTCGTCGGCTCGGAGGGCACGCTCGGCATCGTCACGGAGATCACGGTGCGCCTCACGCCGCTGCCGGAAGACAAGCGAACCATCCTGGCGGCTTTCCCGACGATGGACGGCGCGTCGGAGACCGTCTCCGCGATCATCGGCGCCGGCATCGTGCCGAGTGCGATGGAGCTCCTGGACCAGCTCGCGACCGAAGCGGTCGAAGCGGCCGTGGGCGCGGGCTACCCGCTCGATGCGGGCGGCATCCTGCTCATGGAGGTCGACGGTCTGCGCGACGGCCTCGACGAGGCGGCCACGCGCATCGAGGAGATCTGCCGCGCGAACGGCGCGACGACGCTCCGGCGCGCGGCGACGACGCTCGAGCGCGACCGCCTGTGGGCCGGACGGAAAGGCGCGTTCGCGGCGATGGGCCGCCTGGCGCCCGCGTACTACGTCCAGGACGGTGTCATCCCTCGCACGAGATTGCCCGAGGTATTGCGCACCGTGCGCGAGGTCGCGCAGCGACACGGCGTGCGCATCGCCAACGTCTTCCACGCCGGCGACGGCAACCTCCATCCGCTGATCCTCTTCGCGCACGAGAGCGAGCTCGAAGGCGTGAAGCAGGCGGGCCTCGAGATCCTCGAGGCCTGCGTCGCGGCAGGCGGCTCGATCACGGGGGAGCACGGCGTCGGTATGGAGAAGAACTGCTTCATGCCGCTGCAGTTCACCGCTGACGATCTCGCGACGATGGGACGCGTGAAGACCGCGTTCGACCCCGCCGGTCTTGCCAATCCGGGAAAGATCTTCCCCACGCCGGGGCGCTGCCGCGAGTTCCAGCTCGCCGCAAGGCGATGAGGCAGGCCGCAGCCGGGCGCATCCGACCCGCGGACGCGGCTGCGTGCGCGCGCGCTGTGGCGGAGTCCGCCGCGGCAGGGCGGAGCCTCCGGATCCGCGGCGCGGGCACGAAGGACTACCTCGGCGAGGTGCTGCCGACCGACGCGGTCCTGGATACGACGGCGATCGCCGGCGTGATCGCGCACGTGCCCGCCGACCTCACGGTCACCGTCGCCGCGGGCACGCGCTTCGCGGACCTGCGTTCGGCACTCGAGCGCGCGGGACAGTTCCTGCCGCTCGATCCGCCGCACGCGGACGCTGCGACGATCGGCGGGATCGTCGCCGCCAACAGCACCGGCTTCTGGCGCGCGAGATACGGCGGCGTCCGCGATCTGCTGATCGGCACGACCGCGGTCCTCGGCGACGGCACCGTCGCGCGGTCCGGCGGCCGCGTCGTGAAGAACGTCGCGGGCTACGACCTGAACAAGCTCTTCGTCGGCTCGCTCGGCACGCTCGGCGTCTTCGTCGAATGCACCTTCAAGGTCCTGCCGCGTCCGCCGGTGAGCAGGGGCGCGCACGCTCAATTCGCTCGCAGCGCCGATGCCTTCGCGGCGGCGGACGCCATCGTGCGCACCTCCGCGCGTCCAGCCGCGCTCGCGATCTCGGGCGGACCGGGGGGCGCATGGGAGCTCCTTCTCCAGGCCGATGGTGATGCCGCACCTGTGGCCCGCACGCTCGAGCTCCTGTCGCAGTCGGCGCGGACACACGGGGCCAGCGCGCAGTCCCACGACGGCCTGCCCGGTGTGCTCGCGACCCTCAACGACATCTCGGCGCGTGGTGAGGGCGCGGTCGTGCGCGCCGCCCTGCCGCTCGCCGCCCAGCCCGCGTTCGCGACGACCGCGACCCGCCTGGAGGGCTTCGCGCAGCTCGTGGCGGACGCGTCGAGCGGGATAGTGCGCGTCGTCCTGCGCGGCGACGATCCGGTCGTCCTCGGTGCAGCAGACGCGCTGATCGCGGCGGCTCGCGTCTGCGGCGGCTCGGCGCGGGTCGAGCGGCGACCCGAATCGCTGCGAGGCCGCCTCGGCGCGTGGGGCGACGCAGAGCCCGCCGGCCGCTTTCTCATGCGCCGGCTGAAAGAGGCGTTCGATCCACGCGGCATCCTCGAGCCAGGAAGGTCCGCGGCCGGATGAAGGGTTACCCGAACGCCGACGCCCCATCCACCGAGCTGCTGCAGGCCTGCGTGCACTGCGGCTTCTGCCTGCCGACGTGTCCCACCTACGCGGTCCTCGGCGTGGAGATGGACTCGCCGCGCGGGCGGATACGGCTCATGGAGACCGTGTGGCAGGGTCGCGTCGATGTCACGAGCGATCCGTTCGAGCAGCACATGTACGGCTGCCTCGACTGCCGCGCGTGCGAGACCGCGTGTCCGTCCGGCGTGCAGTTCGGCAAGCTCATGGAAGGCGCGCGCTCCCAGATAGAGGCGGCGCGGCCACGGTCGCTCGCCGAACGGCTGGTGCGGAGGGTGGCGTTCAACTTCTTGCTGCCCCGCCCCGCGGTCCTCGGACCCTTCGTGCACTTCTCCGTGCTCTCGAAGCGCCTCGGCGCGGCAGCGGTCCTGCGCACGATCGGCACACGCATCAGCCTCGCGCGCCGCCTCGCGGCGCTGCTCGACCTCGTACCCGATCGCGCTTCATCGCGCGCGCTGCCGGCCGTCTATCCCGCGCGCGGCACGCCGCGCGGCCGCGTCGCGCTCTTCACCGGCTGCGTCATGCGCGCGGCGTTCGCGGATACCAACGGGGCGACCGCGCGCGTTCTGGCGCGCAACGGATTCGAGGTGATCGTGCCCGAGGAGCAGAACTGCTGCGGCGCGCTTCACGCGCACGCGGGCGAGCGCACCGACGCCCGCGGCCTCGCGCGGCGCAACATCGCCTCGCTCGAGGAGCTCGACGTGGAGGCGTTCATCGTGAACGCGGCCGGATGTGGCGCCGCATTGAAGGAGTACGGCTGGCTCCTGAAGGACGATGCCGCGTGGTCGCAGCGCGCGGCGCGCTTCGCCGCACGGGTGAAGGACGCGAGCGAGTTCCTTGGCGACGCCGGGCTGACGGCGTCACCCGGTCCGCTTCGCACCCGCGTCGCGTACGACGATCCGTGCCACCTGCTGCACGGACAGCGCATTCGGGAGCAGCCGCGCGCGCTGCTGGCGGCGATCCCCGAGCTGCAGATGATGCCGCTGGCAGAGGCCGACTGGTGCTGCGGCAGCGCGGGCACGTACAACGTCACGCAGCCCGAGCTCTCCGCCAAGCTCCTCGAGCGAAAGGTCGGCCACATCACGGCGAGCGGCGCGGAGCTCGTGGTCACCGCGAACCCCGGTTGCCAGATGCAGATCGCGGCCGGCCTGCGCGCCGCGCGCGCCCCGGTTACCGTCATCCACCTCATGGACCTTCTCGACCGCGCGTATTCCGGCGTGGAGCGCTGAGCTGGAGCTGACCGGCACCAACGCGCTCCTGTTCCAGATCGCAGTCATCTTCGTCGCGGCGAAGGTGTCATCCGAGCTCGCGATCCGTGTCGGTGGGGTCGCGCTGATCGGAGAGATCATCGCTGGCGCGATCCTCGGGCCGCATGGCCTCGGGATCATCCAGGAGAACGAGCTCGTCGAGGGCCTTGCCGAGCTCGGGGTCGTCGTCCTCCTCTTCAGCGTCGGCCTCGAGACCGAGTGGCACCAGCTGCGCGACGTGGGTCTGCGCGGGATCGTCGTGGGCAGCGTCGGGATCGTGTTGCCATTCATCGGGGGCGCGGCGATCGCGTTGTTGACTGGCCACATGACCATCACCGCGCTCTTCGTGGGCACGGCCCTCGTTGCGACGAGCGTCGGCATCACCGCTCAGGTGCTGGCGGAGTTGGGTCTCCTCAAACAGCGTGAGTCACTGATCATCCTCGCAGCCGCCGTCGTGGACGACGTCCTGGGACTCCTCGTCCTGGCCGTCGTCACGTCCGTCGGCACGGGGTCCCTTGACCCCACTCAAGTGGTCATCCTCTTGATCGAGACCGCCATCTTCGTGGCCATTCCCATCACGATCGGGCGCATCGGCTTCCGCGAGCACGGCCGTCGCTCGCAGCTGCTCCGCATCCCGCACGGCGCCCTCTCAGTCGCGCTCGTCCTCTGCCTCGTCTTAGCCGTCCTCGCCGGCACGATCGGCCTCGCCGCGATCGTTGGTGCCTACCTCGCCGGACTCATCGTTGCCGAGCTCTCGGATGAGCTGGAGCTGAAGCGGGATCTCTCGCCGATCCGCGCCCTGCTCGTGCCCTTCTTCTTCGTCATGACCGGCGCGCGGTTCGATATCACGAGCATGCTCGAGCCTGGCGCGCTCGCGCTCGGCGTCGGCCTCACGGTCATCGCGATCCTGACGAAGCTCGTAGGCTGCGGCCTGGCGATGTGGGGCACGAGCCTTCGCTCGGCAGTGCGTGTCGGGGTTGGGATGGTGCCACGTGGTGAAGTCGGCCTCGTCGTCGCTTCGCTCGGACTCGCGGCAGGAGTCATCGATGGGCCGCTTTACGGCGCAGTGCTCATGATGGTCGCCGTGACGACTCTCGCCGCACCGCTCCTCCTCGGCCCAGCGTTCCGGTTCCGAACGCCATGACCGCCTCGAAGACCGAGTTCCGGCGCAAGCTCGACCGCGCGCTCGACTCCGACAAGCTGCGGGTCGCCCTCCATCGCGCGCTTCCGGCGCTCGGCCTGCGCCGCGCCGACCGCATGCGCGAAGTCGACTGGCCGGCCCTGCGCGCCGACCTCACCGAGCGTAAGAAGCGCGCGATCGACGACATGCCCGCGCTGATCGATCGCTTCACGCGTGAGGCCGAGGCCGTTGGCGCAAAGGTCTATCGCGCGGTGGACGCCGAAGAGGCGCGCCGCGTCGTCACCGCCATCTGCCGCGCGAAGAAGGCCAAGCTCGTCGTGAAGTCGAAGTCGATGGCCACCGAGGAGATCCAGCTCAACGAGCACCTCGCGGCCAACGGCATCACCGCGGTCGAGACCGACCTCGGGGAGTGGATCATCCAGCTCGCCGGCGAGCGCCCGTCGCACCTCATCGCGCCGGCGATCCACAAGACGCGGGAAGAGGTCGCGGCGCTCTTCGCCAAGGTCGTCGGGCATCCGGTCAGCGACGATCCGGCGGCGCTCGTCGCGATCGCACGCGCTGAGCTCCGCGAATCGTTCCTCAAAGCGGACATCGGCATCACCGGTGGCAACATCCTCATCGCCGACACGGGGACGCTGGTGCTCGTGACGAACGAGGGCAACGCCGACCTCGCCACCAGCCTTCCGGCGGTGCACATCGCGATCGTCGGCGTGGAGAAGGTCGTCCCGTCGCTCGATGACGCGGCGGCGGTGCTGAAGCTCCTCGCGCGCAGCGCGACGGGCCAGAAGATCAGCACCTATACGCAGTTCATCACCGGTCCGTCCCGGTCCGCGGACATCGAGCTCAAGACGCAGATCGGCGTGCACGGCCCGAAGGAGCTGCACTTCGTGCTCATCGACAACGGCCGCACCGCGATGCGCGAGGACCCGGCCTTCAGCGAGGCGCTCCGGTGCATCAAGTGCGGCGCGTGCAGCAACGTCTGCCCCACCTATCAGGTGGTGGGCGGACATGTCTTCGGTCACATCTACACCGGCCCGATCGGACTCGTCGTGTCGCCGTTCCACCACGGCCTCGACAGCGTCGCGTACGAGCAGCAGATGTGCGTCGGGTGCAACGCGTGCGACACGGTGTGCCCGGTCGGCATCCCCATCGCCTCACTCATCACCGACGTCCGGGCGCTCGCGGTGCAGCGCACCGGCATCTCGTGGACCAAACGGATCGCGCTCTCGCAGTGGACCTCGCCGCAGCGCATCGATCGCATGACCGGCTGGCTCTCGGCGCTACAGGGCCCGCTCCGTCATGGCAGCTTGGTGCGACTGCCGTTCGGTGACCTCGGCAAGGAGAAGAGCCTGCCCGCTGTCGCCGAGCAGCCCCTGCACTATCGGGCTCGCGAGATCACGCAGACGAACCCGACCGATCCGGTCGTCCGCGTCGGGCTGTTCCCGTCCTGCATCGTCGACCACTTCCTGCCGGGCGCCGGATACGCGGCGGCACGCACGCTACAGGCGCTCGGCGCGGACGTGCACCTCGTCGAGGGTCGCCGCTGCTGTGGTCTCCCGCACATGAACAGCGGCGACCGCCAGAACGCGCGGGCCATGGCGAAGGAGATGATCGCCGCGCTCGAGCGCGTTCAGGCCGACAAGCTCGTCGCCCCCTCTTCCTCGTGCGCGATCACGATGGCGCAGGACTACGAGCGGATCCTCGCCGACGAGCCTGAGTGGGCGGAAAGAGCGCGGCGTCTGGGCGAGCGGATCGTGTCGTTCACGCGCTTCGCGTACGACCTCGCGATCGAGCGCGGCAAGACCGGCCGCCCACTCGCGATCCGCGCGACATATCACGACGCTTGCCAATCGGCGAACGTCCTCGGCCTCCGTGACGAGCCGCGCGAGCTCCTGCGTCGCGTCGCGGGTGTTGAGCTGACCGAGATGGCAGACTCCGCGGTGTGCTGCGGATTCGGCGGGACGTTCTCGTTCGAGCATCCCGATGTCGCGAACTTCGTGCTGGAGACCAAGCTCGCCACTATCGCTGCGACCGGCGCCGATGTCGTCATCACCGACAACCCGGGGTGCCTCACGCACCTGCGAGGCGGCCTCGACGCGCGCAATCAGCGCGTCAAGGTACGGCACATCGCTGAGATCCTCTGGGAGTCGCTCTCCGCGCCGGAGTAGTCGGGCTAGCCGCGGCCTCCGCCGCACGAGCAGCCGCCGCCGAGCGTGGGGTTCTTGACCAGGAAGCCCGTTCCCTCCGGCCCTTCGACGAAGTCGATGATCGCGCCGTCGGCGTAGGGCTGGCTCAGCGGATCGACCGCCAGCGGGATGCCCGCGACGTCGCTGACGGTGTCTTTCTCGTCGGGCGAGGCGTCGAACGCGAGCCCGAACTGCGTCGAGCAGCAGCTCTTGCCCGCGACGTACATCCGAAGGAAGGCGCGCGACGGGTCCGTGCCGCGGAGCTCGCGGAGCTTCTCGGCCGCGACCGGTGTCATCTCGATCATCGCTTCACCTCTTTCAGATCTCGCTTGAGCCTCATGCTAACGCGGTGGCCGGCCACTGGCGATACGCCGCGGCTGCTCGAGCGTCTCGAAGCGGTCCGCGCTCTCGTCCCAGCGATGCAGGAGCCGCGCGTCGGGCCGCCCGTCCCGCACCGTGACGATCTCGTGCACGGTCGCGACCCGCCGACCGGTCGGCCGCCGCCAGTCGCGACCCAGCGAGCGGATGTACACGACGATGGCGATCCGGGCGGCCTGCTCGTCCGGCACGCGGTTGCCGCGGCAGATGACCTCGAAGGCCTCAGCGGCTCCCGGCGCGTGTAACGCGGATGCCAGCGCGACATCCTCACCGATCTTCGAGAAGACCTGTCGCACCGGCGCGCCCCAGATGTACCCGGGCGTCACCGGGTACTCGCTGATCTCGGGAACGACGAGAAACCCGCCGGCGCTTGTCGCGGCCAGCGCGTCGATGTCGATGCCGTCATCGCCGATGGTCTTCAGCGGCGCGCCCTTCGGGCGGTGCGCGAGCATCGCGGCCATCACCGTGCTCTTCCCGGCGAGCCGCGGTATCGCGACGACCAGGAACGAGTGCCGCCCGCGGGCCGTGACTTTGAGAGTGGCGGCGATCTCTGGCGAGATGGTGCCGTTCGCGACCAGGTCTTCCAGGTTCAAGGCGTTACGAACACCTGCGTGAACATCCGGCCGTACGGTCCCGCGGAGATGACGCCGATCGCGATGTGCGTGAACTCGGGCCGCAGGAGGTTCTCGCGATGTCCCAAGCTTTGCATCAGACCGCGGTGCGCCACCGAGACCGACTGGGCGTACGCGAGGTTCTCGCCGGCGCGCGAGTACGTGATCCCCGCGGCCTTGATGCGATCGAATGGCGTGCCGCGCACCGGCGACTGGTGCGCGAAGTACTTCAGCCGGAACATCTCTTCCGAGTGCTGCCGCGCCACGCCGAGAAGCCGCTCGTCCCAGATCAGCGCGCGGAGTCCGGCCGCGGTCCGCTCTTCGTTGAGGAGATCGAGCATCTGCCGCTCGGCGACAGGATCCGGCGAGAGCTGAAGGTCGTTCGGCAGGTCGAGCGGCTCGCTCTGGTCCTCGCCCAGCCTCGTGACGAAGAGCGGCACGGTCTCGCCCAGCTGCCCGGAGAGCCGAGCGAGCGTCGGCTGCAGCGCGCTGATCTGGTCGATGAGCCCGCGCGCGATACGCGAGCTCTCGACGGTCGCCTTGAAGTCGCTGCTGAGCGGCGACACGACCAGGGCGGCGAGCACGATGCCCAGGACGAACAGCGCCCGCGCCGCGGCGGGAAAGATCCCGAGGACTCGATCGGCGGTCTCGATCGCTCGCACACGATGCACGGCGCGCACGATCGGTGTCAGCGCGAAGAAACCGGCGATCGAGAAAAGCGCTTCGACGAAGACGAGGACGACGATGAAACCGATCGGCCGCGCGATCGCCGATGAAGCTCCGAACCGCTCCACCAGTTCCGCCGCTTGTTGTTGGAATACGACGGCTGCGGCGAACGAGACGATCCACGTGGCGAGCCCATACGTCGTCGCGATGAATCCCGAGCGGTACCCGCCCCAGATCGCCCCGGCGATGAGTAGGAGAAGCGCCGCGTCGATCAACGAAAACGGAAGCGTCACCTGCGCGAGATGCTAACGACCGATGAGCAGCATCGACTTCACGCGATGCAGCGCCGCGGGTCCTGCCGCGGCTCGGGGTCCTCGCCGCGTCACCCGCGGCGCCGTGTGGCGCTTCTAAGCGATGCCGCGCACCTCGCCCGTCGCGAGCAGCTCGCGCAGGTATCGGCCCGTGAAGGAACGCCGCGATCTTGCTACCGCTTCGGGCGTTCCTTCTGCGATCACTTCGCCACCCGCCTTCCCACCTTCAGGCCCAAGATCGATGATCCAGTCGGCGGTCTTCACGACATCGAGGTTGTGCTCGATCACGACGACGGTGTTCCCGGCATCGACCAATCGGTGCAGCACTTCGAGCAGCCGCTCGACGTCGGCGAAGTGCAGACCTGTCGTTGGCTCGTCAAGGATGTACAGCGTCCGGCCGGTTGCGCGGCGCGAAAGCTCCGTCGACAGCTTGATGCGCTGCGCCTCGCCACCGGAGAGCGTCGTCGCCGGTTGGCCGAGGTGGATGTACCCGAGGCCGACGTCGTTGAGCGTCCGCAGCCTCGCCTCGCAGGCGGGGACGTTGGCGAAGAACGCGAGACCCTCTTCGACGGTCATCTCGAGCACGTCCGAGATGCTCTTTCCTTTGTAGCGGATCTCGAGCGCCTCGCGGTTGTACCGCTTCCCGCCGCAGACCTCGCAGGGGACGTAGACATCGGGCAGGAACTGCATCTCGATCTTGATGATCCCGTCGCCCGCGCAGGCCTCGCACCGCCCACCCTTGACGTTGAACGAGAAGCGGCCCGGGCTGTACCCGCGGAGGCGCGCTTCCGGGACCGCGGCGAAGAGGTCGCGTATCGGCGTGAAGAGCCCGGTGTACGTGGCGGGATTCGAGCGAGGTGTGCGGCCGATCGGCGACTGGTCGATATCGATGACCTTGTCGATGTGCTGGATCCCCTCGATCTTGTCGTGCGCCCCGGGACGCTCTTTGGCCTTCGAGAGCACCTGGGCGAGACGCCGATAGAGGATCTCGTTCACCAGCGTGCTCTTCCCGGAACCGGATACACCAGTGATCGAGACGAAGACACCAAGTGGGATGCGCACGTCGATGTTCCGGAGGTTGTGCTCGCGCGCGCCGCGGACCACGATCGCGTCCCCCTTAGCAGAGCGCCGATGCGCGGGCATCGGGATACGACGACGGCCGGACAGGTACGCGCCGGTCAGCGAACGCGGCTCGCGGAGGATCGCCTCGAGCGGGCCTTCCGCGACGACCTCGCCGCCGTGCTCGCCCGCGCCGGGACCGATGTCGATCACCCAGTCCGCGGTGCGGATCGTCTCCTCGTCGTGCTCGACCACGATGATCGTGTTGCCGAGGTCGCGCATGCCGAGAAGCGTGCGGATGAGCCGCGCGTTGTCGCGCTGATGTAGACCGATCGACGGCTCGTCGAGTATGTAGAGCACGCCCATGAGGCCCGAGCCGATCTGCGTCGCGAGTCGGATGCGCTGTGCCTCTCCGCCGGACAGCGTCGTCGCGGACCGGTCGACGGTGAGGTAGTCGAGTCCGACATCGACGAGGAACCCGAGGCGCGTGCGGATCTCTTTCAGGACCTGCTTCGCGATCTGACGGGCGCGGACCTTGAGTCCGCCTTTTTCGCGCTCGAGCCCTGAGACCCACTCGAGCGCTTCGCTCACCGTGAGGCCTGTCACGTCGACGATGTTCTTGCTGAGGATCGTCACCGCGAGCGCCTCGGGTTTCAGGCGGCGGCCCTTGCACACCTGACAGGGCCGCTCGCTCATGTACTTCTCGATATCGGCTTTGACGAATTCGGAGGTCGTGTCGCGGTGCTGCCGCTCGAGCCAGGGGATGATCCCCTCCCACTCGTACTCGTACGAGCGGCGCTGCCCGCTGCGGTTCTCATAAGAGAGCTTGAGGGGGTCGTCGGTCCCGCGCAGCAGTGCCTCGACCGCTTTCTTCGACAGGTCCTTCACGGGGGTGTCGAGCGAGAACTTGAAGCGTCGCGCGAGACCCTCGATGATCGCCATCCGGTACTGCGCGGTGCCACCCGACTTCTGCCAGGGCAGCACGGCGCCCTGCTTCAACGAAAGGTCGGGGTTCGCGAGCACCAGCTCCGGATCGGGCTCGAGCTTCGTGCCAAGGCCCGTGCACGCGGGGCACGCGCCGTGCGGCGAGTTGAAGGAGAAGGTCCGCGGCTCGATCTCGCCGATCGAGAAGTCCCCCTCGGGGCATGCCAGCCGCTGGCTGAAGAGCCGCTCCGGCTGCTTGCCGTCGGCATCCGCAACGAGCACCAGGCCCTCGCCGAGGCGAAGCGCCGTTTCGACCGAGTCCGTAAGGCGTGAGCGGTCGGCCTCGCCCTCGGCACCGCGCTTGAGGACGATGCGGTCGACGACCACCTCGAGGGAGTGCTTCTTCATCTTGTCGAGCGTGATGTCCTCGCTCAAGTCGCGGACGCTTCCGTCCACGCGCACGCGCGCGAAGCCGCCGCGCCGCGCGGTCACGAGAAGCTGTTGGTGCTCACCCTTCCGGTCGCGAACGAGCGGTCCAAGGATCAGGAGGCGCGAGCCCTCTTTGTATTCGCTGATCTGGTCCACGATCTCCTGCACGGTCTGCGCGACGATGGGGACGCCGTGGTTCGGGCAATGGGGCTGTCCGACTCGTGCGAAGAGCAGCCGCAGGTGGTCGTAGATCTCCGTGACCGTGCCCACGGTCGACCGTGGATTGCGCGTCGTTCCCTTCTGATCGATCGACACCGCGGGCGACAGGCCCTCGATGAAGTCGACGTCGGGCTTCTCCATCTGTCCAAGGAACTGCCGGGCGTACGCGGACAGCGACTCGACGTAGCGGCGCTGTCCCTCGGCGTAGATGGTGTCGAACGCGAGCGACGACTTCCCGGATCCGGAGAGACCGGTGATGACGACCATCTTGTCCCGCGGGATCTGGATGTCGATGTTCTTGAGGTTGTGCTCGCGCGCGCCCTTGACGTGGATGTGAGTGATCGGCACTAGTCGCGGTCCCGTGGTGGCTGCGCTTCGGCGCCCGCGGATCGTTCGCCCGGTCCCGGTCCGATCCGCGCACCGACCGGCGCGGGCTCCGCGGGCGGTCCGCTCCGGCCCCCGTAGACGAAGCGCGGTGAATCGCCGCCACGCGTGTCAGCGAGCACCGCGCGGAGATAGAGCAGCCACAGCCCCGTGCTGACGACGCCTCCGGTTAGCGTGTCGGCGACGCCCTGGCGGAAGAAATCGCCGGGGATGGTCAACAGGGAGTTGGCGAGCAGCTGATAGAGGCCGGCCGGCAAAAGCGCGATCGCGCCGATGCCGAAGACGACAGTGCCCAGCAGGTGATAGGCGCGCTGAAGACCTTCGTGAACTACGACAGTCGCGTTCCGCGGGTACATCGATCGCCGTGCGGCGCGGTGCGCGCCGTAGAACAGCGCGCCGAACACGGTGAACGTCGCACCACGGAGCAGATCCTCCTGGCGCCGGCGGTCGTTTTCCTGCTGCTGGCGCTGCGTGATAACCGCGAGGTCCGGCTCCGGCGGGCAGGTAGCTCCCGGCGGACACACGCGAAAGATCTGTGCGGACGGGAGCGGCGTGCCGCCGTAGACGATCTGGTTTCCCACGGCAGACGCGAGCGCGCCGTTGAGAAGCGCGGAGAGGCCGAACGCGAGCGCGATCACTCCCGCGAACGAGCCCACGTACAGGTACGCGCGCAGCATCGCCTGCGGTGACAGATCGACCCCCTCGCGCCCTCGCTGGAACGCGATGACGCCGATGATCACGATCAGCGCGACGACGGCGACCGGGATGAGAACGGTGAGCATCAGCCGCCCCGCCGGCGCCGGCCGCCCATGACGCGCCTCGTCGTGCGCGGTCCGGTGGGCACCCCGGTGTCATCCAATCCTTCCGGCCCGCTCTGCAGCACGAGGAGACCGCGCAGGTCGACGATCTCGTCACGCAGCGCCGCGGCCTTCTCGAAGGCGAGCTCCTTAGCGGCGGTCTTCATCTGCAGCTCGAGGTCCTTGACGAGGCGCATCAGCTCGTCCTTCGGCAGCTCGCCCGCGGCGATCGGGCGACCGCCCTTCTCGTAAACGTTCTCGACGTCGGCGACCTGCCGCAGACGCATGCCGACGTCGCGGATCGCTTTCACGACCGTCTGCGGGTCGATGCCGTGCTCCTTGTTGTACGCGAACTGGAGGTCGCGCCTGCGCTCTGTCTCGTCCATGGCGGCACGCATCGATGCCGTGACTCGGTCGGCATACATGATCACGCGCCCCTCGACGTGCCGCGAGGCGCGGCCGATGACCTGGATCAGCGATCCTTCGGATCGCAGATAGCCCTCCTTGTCCGCATCGAGGATCGCCACGAGCGTGACCTCGGGTAGGTCGATCCCTTCGCGCAGGAGGTTCACGCCGACGACGACGTCGAACACGCCCAGGCGGAGGTCGCGCAGGATCTCGATGCGCTCGATCGTCTCGATCTCCGAGTGAAGGTATTGGACCTTCACGCCCATCTCGCGCAGGTAGTCGGCGAGGTCCTCGGCCATCTTCTTGGTGAGGGTCGTCACCAGCGCGCGCTGCCCGCGATCGACGCGCAGCCGGAGCTCGGCAAGTAGATCGTCGATCTGCCCGTCCGTCTTGCGCACCTCGATCTCGGGATCGATGAGGCCGGTCGGCCGGATGATCTGTTCGACGACCTGGCCGGAGCGCTGGAGCTCATACGCGCTCGGCGTTGCCGACACATAGATGGTCTGGTCCAGTCGCGCCTCGAATTCCTCGAACGTGAGCGGACGGTTGTCGAGGGCGCTGGGCAGGCGGAATCCGTAGTCGACCAGGATCGTCTTGCGCGAACGGTCGCCGCCGTACATGCCATGCACCTGCGGGATGCTGATGTGCGACTCGTCGACGAACATCAGGAAGTCCGGCGGGAAGTAGTCGAGCAGCGTCCACGGCCGGCTACCGGCGGGGCGGCGCGCGAGATGGCGTGAATAGTTCTCGATCCCGGCGCAGCTGCCGGTCTCGCGCATCATCTCGAGATCGAAGTTGGTGCGCTGTAGGAGGCGCTGAGCCTCGAGCAGCCGCCCCTTATTCTCCAGCTCCTTGACGCGCTCGACCAGCTCGGCTTCGATGTCGCGGATCGCCTCGTTGAGCTTTTCGCGCTTCGTCACGAAGTGGCGGGCCGGATAGATGTCGATGCGGTCTCGCTCAGCGAGCACCTCGCCGGTGAGTGGGTCGAGTTCGGTGATGCGTTCGACGTCGTCGCCGAAGAACTCCACCCGCACGGCAAGCTCCTCGTACGAAGGCTGGACCTCGAGCGTGTCGCCCATCACGCGGAACTTGCCGCGGACGAGGTCGCTGTTCGTCCGCTCGTACTGGATGTCCACCAGGTGGCGGAGCACGGTGTCGCGCCGGACCCGCTCACCCTTGTTGAGACGCACCGTGACGGCGCCGTAGTCGACCGGCGCCCCGAGTCCGTAGATGCACGAAACGGAGGCGACGATGAGGACGTCCCGCCGCTCGAAGAGTGCTCGCGTCGCCGCGTGGCGCATCCGGTCGATCTCTTCGTTGCGCGAGGAATCCTTCTCGATATAGGTGTCGCTGCGCGCGATGTAGGCCTCGGGCTGGTAGTAATCGTAGTACGAGACGAAGTACTCGACCGCGTTCTTCGGGAAGAACTCCTTGAACTCGCCGTAGAGCTGCGCCGCGAGCGTCTTGTTGTGCGCGAGCACGAGCGCCGGTCGGCCGGCCTCGGCGATGACCTTCGCCATCGTCACGGTCTTCCCTGAACCGGTCACGCCGCGCAGCGTCTGCGACTTCATATCCTCGCGAAGACCACGGCTTAGAGCCGCGGATGCCTTGGGCTGGTCGCCGGCCAGATCCCACGGCAGGACGAGCTCGAACGGCGCGGGTCCGCTCGGGCGCTCTATGGGAACTTGAAGGATCTCGCTCTTGGGCATGGGCGCCTCATTCTAGAACAGATGTTCGGTGACGGCCAAAGCTCCCCCGACTCCCCCGATTGTCGCGCACCAGCCAACCATCTGCCGCGTTTTTCCCACCAAAGCGCTATTGCGGTACCCCTTACCGCTCCGTAGCGTCACCTGTGTTCTTAGGAAGGGACGGGCCACACCACTGGACAAGCTTCGCGGTCTTATACACGGCGAGGAAGGGCAGAACCTCGTTGAATTCGCGCTCCTGCTGCCTGTTCTGCTCTACATCCTCATGGGGATCATCCAGTTCGGCCTGATCTTCGCCGTGTACGTCACGATCAACAACACGGTCCGCGAAGCAGCCCGTTGGGGATCGATCTACGTCTACGACAACACGATCAGCGTCACGAACAACGACGTTGCGCGTAACAACGGCATGGTCGACCGGATCTACCAGTCGCGCGGCATCCTCAGCATCCCGCCGCGCGGCAGCGGGACGGCGAACTTCAGCACGGCGACCACGGGGACGCTCGCTTCGGCGTCATGCCCGGCGCAGACACCCGTGCCTGTGCTTGGCTGGTACTACGGCGCGAGCAGCGCCAACCCGGATGTAACGATCTGCTATGCGGTCCCCGCCGGCGTCACCGCCAACGACCCACGGCGTGGCTACTACCTCGACGCGCAAACTTGGTACCACCTACAAGTGTTCATACCGCTGCTCCAGGAGTTCCTGCCGGACGACCCGACGAAGTCTTCGCAGTCAACGTGGATCCGGCTTCCTGGACGCATCACGGTCGTCGTCAACTAACAACGTCGTTTTTGAACGCGATACTGGCTAGAGTCCACTAGCAGCACACAGCAGCACAGAGGAGAGAGGGAAGACAGTGCAGGACGGTTCACGCCGCCGCGCGCGGCTCATTCTCATCGTTGGTGTCGCGCTCGCATTGGTTGCGGGCGTGGGCACGTTCGTGTACGCCTCGGGCGCCAAGAGCGACCAGCCGGTCGCAGTGCCCACGGTCGCGGTGCTCGTCGCGGCTCGGGAGATCCCTGCCAAGACGACGCTGACCACGGCGGACGTGAAGCTGCAGGAGTTCAACCTCGACGCCAAGCCGGCCGCCGCGATTTCAGACGCCGGAGTGGCGCTTGGAAAGATCACGGTCCAGAGCATCAGCGTCGGCGAGCCGATCCTGCCGAGCAAGTTCTCAGACCCGAAGCTCCCCGGATTCGTCGTCATGCCCGCGAGCTTCATCGGCCCCGACGGCGCTCCGGTGGTGAACTCGCCGAACTTCCGCGCCATGTCGATCACGGTGCCCGACAACAACGCGGTCGGTGGCACGATCCTCGCCGGCGACATCGTCGACATGGTCTTCACGCTGCAGTTCGATCCGCAGACGAAGCTTCGAAACCCGACCCCACAGCAGACGACCGACTTCAGCGCCAAGATCATCCTCGAGCGTCTGCCGATCCTCGCGCGTCTCGCGGCCGTCTACACGATCCGTGTAGACGCGGTGACCGCCGAGCGGATCGCGTACCTGCAGTCGTCAGGTGGTCAGATCGCGTTCCTGCTGCGCGCACCGAAGGACGAGCGGGCCAGCGGCTCGACGGGTGCGACGTTCGGGGACATTTACACGAACTTCCGCGTCAAGATCCCAGAAAAGATCGTTCCCTAGCGACCTACCCTCGGGGCGCTGACCGCAGGCGCTCCCAGGCCTCGCGCACACGAGTACGCGTCGCGTCGCGGTCGCCGTCGTTCACGATCACGACGTCGGCCGCGGCGCGGAACTCCTCCTCACTCGCCTGCCGCGCCAGGCGCAGCTCCGCCTCCGGCTTCGGCAGACCGCGCGCCTTCAGCCGCTCGAGGAGCAGCGGCTTGGGTGCGACAACGACCCAGATCTCATCGCATACGTTGCGCAGGTCGGATTCCAGAAGCTTGATCGCCTCGACGACCATCACGTCGCTGTCCCTGAGCATCTTGCGCGCTTCGAGGATCCGCGCGATGACGCGCGGATGCATGATCCGTTCGAGCCGTGCGAGCTTCGTCGGATCGGCGAAGACCTCCGCAGCGAGCTTGGCGCGATCGATCTCCTTATCCTCGCCGAGAACGCCGGTACCGAAGGTCTGCACGATCGCGCTGTAGCCGACGGTGCCGCGCGACTGCTCGTCGCGCACGACCGCGTCCGCGTCGATCACCTTCGCACCGAGCTCGCGCAGCATCCCCGCGACGAGCGACTTCCCCGCCCCGATGGGGCCCGTGAGGCCGATGACCCGCGAGCTCACTCCTTTGGCGCCTCGCTGACCTTCGCCCACTCCTCGTAGAGGTCCTTGAGCGACCGCTCGAGGGCTGCGTGCTCTTCGCCGACACGCCGCGTCTCCAAGTAGTTGCCGCTCTGAGCGATCTGGCTGACCTTCTCGGTCAGCTGCTTGAGCTGCAGCTCCATCGCCTCGATCCGGACTTCCAGCGCACGCGTACCACTGACACGCCGGACCTCCGACGCTTTCGCGCCGCGCCGCAGGGCCGGCCGGGTCCTGTCGGGGCTCCGGGTCTTCGCTTGCTCGACACGGGCACCCTCCCCCCTCCTTGTCTCGTCCCCTCGTTGCCGGGTGCCCGACTCTCGCTCGCGAAGACCCAGGCTCGCCCCGCCACCCGGCCGGCCGCCTGTCGTCGCCACGAACTCAACGATCGGTGCCTCGCGGCCCGCGGCACGCTCGCGCTGGTAGGCGGTCCAGCCGCCCTCGAAGCGCCGCAGCAGGCCGCCGCTGATCAGCCACAGCTCGCTCGCGAGCTTGTCGATGAAGTACCGGTCATGACTCACAAAAACCAACGTCCCCTCGTAGTCGATGAGCACTGCTTCAAGCTGCTCGCGCGCGGCGAGATCCAAATGGTTCGTCGGTTCATCGAGAACGAGCAGGTTGGCGTGACGCAGTGACAGTCGCGCGAGGGCGAGGCGGCTTCGCTCGCCGCCAGAGAGGATCGCCACGGATTTCGTGACGTCGTCGCCTCGGAAGAGGAATCGCGCCAGCAGGTTCCGCGCCTCCTGGTCGTCGCGGGCGCCAGCCGCCCGCATCGCCTCGAGCACGGTCTGGTCGCCGGTGAGCTCGGCCTGCGCCTGCTCCAGGTACGCCACGCGCGCGGCAGGCGCGGCGCTCACGTATCCGTCGAGCGCCGTCAGGTCTCCAACGAGCGTGCGCACGAGTGTCGTCTTGCCCGCGCCGTTGGGACCGACGACGGCCACGCGCGCGTCTCGCGGGACCCGCAGTGGGCCGGTGCGCATTACCGGATCGGCGTAGCCCACCGCGAGCGCGGTCGTTTCGAGGACCGTCTCGCTGCCGAGGTCGGCGGCCTCCAGCCCCCAGCTGTGACGCGTCGACTGCGTTGGAGCCTCGATGCGCTCGACGCGCGCGAGCTTCTTCCCGCGACCGCGTGCCTCCTTCGAGCGCTGCCCCGCGCCGTAGCGCCGGATGAACTCCTCGGTCCGCGCGATCTCCTCCGCTTGCTTCACTGAGGCCCGCAGCTGCGCCATCTCGCGGTCCGCGCGCTGACGCGCGTAATGCGAATAGCCGCCGCGATACTCGACGACTGTCAGGTCTTCTATGGACAGCGTGCGTGACGTTACGCGATCGAGGAACCACCGGTCATGACTAGAGATAAGGCATGTGGCATCTTGCTCGACGAGAAAGTTCTCGAGCCACTCAAGCGCGGCGACGTCAAGGTGATTCGTCGGTTCGTCGAGAAGAAGGACGTCGGGGTCGTCCAGGAGCAAGCGGGCGAGGCCGAGACGCGTTCGCTCGCCACCCGAGAGTGTCACCACTTCGCGATCGACAAGGCCGCCGAGGCCGAGCCCGCCGAGGATGCGTGCGAGCGTCGCGTCGAAGTCGTAACCACCCGCGTGCTCGAAGTGATGCTGCGCGTCCGCGTAGCGCTCGAGCGTCTCGGCGTCGCCGCCCGCGATCCCCGCTTCGAGAGCCTGCAGTTCGCGCTCGAGCTCCCGCAGATGCGCGGCAGCGCCGCGGGCGTGTTCGATCACCGTCCCGGTCGCGTCCTCGAGGAGCTCCTGGCGCAGGAATCCGACCCGCGTTCCGCGCGCATACGCGACCGCGCCGATATCGGGCGCGTCGAAGCCGGCCGCGATACGCAGGAGGGACGTCTTCCCCGTCCCGTTCGGACCGACGAGGCCGACGCGGTCGCCATGGCCGATCCGGAACGACACGTCCTTCAGGACCTCGCGCGCGCCGAACCAGCGCGCGACGGCCTGGACCGAGAGCACGCTCATGTCACCATCCTGCGCCGTCCCGGGCCCTTCGCCGGCGCCTTCTGGCACCGCGGGCAGTGAAAGGTCCCGCGCCCACCGACGACCGTGCGCACGATGGCGCGGCCGCAGCGCGGGCACGGCTCGCCGCCGCGGTCGTACACCTGGAACTCGCGCTGCATGCGGCCCTGGCCGCCACGCGCGTCGACGTAGTCGCGGCGGGAGGCGCCGCCCAGGCGGATGCCCTTGCGGAGCACGAAGCGCAGCGCCTGGCGAAGCCGCGCGACCTCGTCGGGACGCAGCGAGCCCGCCGTCCGCAGCGGATGGAGGCGGGCGCGCCAGAGCGCTTCGACGTCGTAGATGTTCCCCACACCCGCGATCCCGCGTTGGTCGAGAAGGAGCGGCTTGATCGCGGACCTTCCGCGCAGCTGCAGGAACTGTCGAAGCCAACGAGTGGTGAATTTCGCTGTGAGTGGCTCGATCCCGAGCTCGCGATGAAGCGACGCTCCGGCCCTAGCGCGCGGACGGTCCCCGTTCTCAGCGAGGTCCGCCAGATCGACGATCGCCATGCGCCCGAACTTGCGCGTGTCGGAGAAGCGCAGGAACGTGCCGTCGGCGAAGCCGATGACGGCGCGAACGAACGTGTCTTCGGGCGCGTCCCGCTCGCGGAACAGGAGCTTCCCGGTCATGCGCAGCGAGACGATCAGCGCCTCGCCGCCGTCGAGCTCGAGCACGACGAACTTGCCCCGCCGTCCGACACCGGTGATCTCGCGCCCGCTGAGTCGCGTCGCGAAATGCGCCGCCGGCACCGGCTCGGTCACGCGGTGCCAGAACGATTCGAAACCCGCGACCCGCCGTCCGATGATCAGCTCTCGCAGCTGCCGCGCGATCGTCTCGACCTCGGGCAGCTCAGGCATGTGTGGCTGCGGGCTGCTGCATGCGCGTCATCTCGTCCCAGTTCGTGCCGGTGCGAAGGTCGACGACCAGCGGAACGTCTAGCGAGTAGGCCGCGGACATCTCCTCACGCAGGATGCCCGCGGTCGCATCGACCGCGTCGCGAGGCACCTCGACGACGAGCTCGTCGTGCACCTGCAGCATGACGCGCGCGGATGACTCGGTCCCAGCGAGCCGGTCGTACACGCGGCGCATCGCGATCTTCATGATGTCGGCCGCGGTGCCCTGGATCGGCATGTTGATGGCCATCCGCTCGGCGGCGTTGCGGATCGCGGAGTTCCGACTCGTCATGTCCGCGATATAACGTCGGCGACCGAGCAGCGTCTCGACATAGCCCTGCTCCGCGCAGAACGCCTTCGTTTCGATGATGTAGCGCCGGACCTGCGCATAGCGCTTGAAATACTCCTCGATGAATCGCTGCGCCTCCTCGCGCGGCATCCCCATCCGCCAGGCGAGGCCGAAGTCGCTCATGCCGTAGATGATCCCGAAGTTGAGCATCTTCGCGACGTCGCGCTGCTCGCGGGTGACCTCGTGCTCGCTGACGTTGAAGCCGGCGGCTGCGGTCCGCCGGTGCACGTCGGCACCCTCGCGGAAGGCCGCGGTCAGCGCGGGGTCGCCCGACATGTGGGCCAGGACGCGCAGCTCTATCTGCGAGTAGTCCGCGGCGAGCAGTACGAGGTCGGCGCCGCCCGCGACGAATGCTCGCCGGATCCGACGGCCGAGCGGCGTGCGGATCGGGATGTTCTGGAGGTTTGGGTTCTTGCTCGAGAGCCGTCCCGTGGCCGCGACGGCCTGATCGAACGTCGTGTGCAGCCGCCGCGTGTCGGGATCGACGAGCGGACCGAGACCTTCCGCGTATGTCGAGCGCAGCTTCTCGATCTCGCGGTACTCGAGGATCTTTTCGACCACCGGGTGCGCGGTGCGCAGCTCCTCCAGCACCGCCGCGTCCGTCGAGTAGCCCGTCGCGGTCCGCCGGCCGCGTGGCAGCTTGAGCTCCTCGAACAAGAGTGATCCGAGCTGTTTCGGCGAGTTGATGGGGAACTCGTGACCGACCGAGTCGTACGCCTCGCGCTCGATGCGGGCGACCTCACGCGCGAATTCCTGACCGAGAGACTGCAGGTAGGGCAGGTCGACGGCGATACCCGCCTCCTCCATCTCGACCAGGACGTCGACGAGTGGGAGCTCGATCTCCGCGAAGAGCTTGCGCATCCCGAGCCGGTCGAGGTCCGTATCGAAGATCGCACTGAGTCGTGACGCGGCCAGGGCTCCCGCGCCAGCGCGCGCGAGCCGCTCCTCGGGCGTCGGCACGCGGTGCGGATCCTTCCTGTCCGCTATGGGCAGCACCGGCACCTCGAGCTTGAGCCGTTCCGCGGCGAGGTCCTCGAGCGCGTGATAGCGACGGCTCGCGTTCACCAGGTACGACGCGAGCATCGTGTCCATCGTGACGCCGCGCAGCTCCGCGCCGGCGCGTCGTATCGCGCGGCGCGCGGTCTTCGCGTCGTGCGCGATCTTCGCGACCGTGTCGTCGGCGAGGAGCGACGCGATCGGCGCGGGTACGCCGGACAACGTTGGGACATACCACGCGTCGTCGCCTGCCGAAAGGCCGAGGCCGAGGAGCATCGGATGACGCCCGACATCGACGTCCGCGTGCACCGCGACGGCGGGTGCCGCACGCAGCCGGGCGGCGACGCTCGCGGCATCGGCGCCGCTCACGAGCGCCGTCGGGACGGACGACGCGACAGCCGGTGCAGGGTCGAGCCCCAGCGAGAGCTGTCCGGGCCGGACCGCCGTCGGCGCCGTCGGCGCAAGGTTCCCGTCCGCCGGCGGGAGCCGTGGGATGAGGCTGCGGAACTCGAGGTCGCGGAACAGCTCGAGCACGCCGGCGCGGTCGTAGTCGCGGAAGCGAGTGGCCGTGACGTCGAGCGTGACCGGGAGGTCGGTGATGATCCTGCTCATCTCGCGGCTGCGGAACACCTGGTCCTTGTGCTCTGCGAGCCCCTCACGCAGCTTTGGCGTGAAGCGCGAGAGGTCTGCATAGACGCCTTCGATCGAACCGCTCTCCGCGATGAGCTTCGCGGCGGTCTTCTCCCCCACGCCGGGGACGCCGGGGATGTTGTCGGTGGTGTCGCCCTTAAGCGCCTTGAAGTCGATCATCTGATCGGGCCGGAGGCCGTAGCGCTGCGCGATCTGCGCCTCGTCGTACACGACGGTGTTCTGGAAGCCCATGCGCGTCGTGAAGAGCTTCGTGTTCGGCGTCACAAGCTGCAGCGTGTCGAGATCGCCCGAGACGATGATGCTCTCGAGCCCCGCGGCTTCCGCCTGCTTCGCCAGCGCGCCGATCACGTCATCTGCCTCGAACCCCGGCAGCGCGTAGATGGGCACGCCGAGCTTCCCGAGCAGCTCCTTGCACCGCTCGAACTGCGGCCGCAGCTCGTCGGGCATGGGCTTCCGGGTCGCCTTGTACGTCGCGTCGCGCTCATGTCTGAAGGTCTTTTGGGGAAGATCAAAGGCTGCTGCGATGTGCTGCGGCTTGATCTCCTCGATCGCTTTGAGGAGGATCGACGCGAAGCCGAAGGTCGCGTTCGAAAGCTCGCCCTTTGTCGTCGTCAGCGGCGGGATTGCGAAGTAGCCGCGGTAGATCAGCGAGTTGGAGTCGACGAGGATGATGCGTTCGGGCATGCATTGAGTATGAAGACCGCGCGCGGCGGCCGTTCGCGTTAGACGGACGCGCGCAGGCGGCGTTGCAGCGCGATCGCGATCGCTCCGCAGAGGATCGCAAGCGCGAGCCAGAGCCAAGGATTCAGCAGCGGCGAGCGCTGCGGTTCTGCCGATGCGGGACGGGGGCCGGCCTCTTGCGGTGCGCCGGCACCCGGTGCGACAGGCGCGGCGGTCAAGTCAACAGATCGCTTCGTCGCATCGTCCGCCGGCGGCGAGCTCCCGGCTTCGCCAACCGCACCGAACGGCGGCGTCGTCGGGTTACGCGCAAGTGCGGCGTTCGGCGACGTAGCCGGCGCGGGCGCGCCTGCGGGTGTGCTCGTGGGCTGCGCGGCGGTCGGGCCGTCCGCCCGGAAAGCAGCGCCGGCATCGCGGCCGCCCTGGGCTGACGTCGGGCTGCCGCTAGCAAGAAACGTGATGTTGCTCACGAGCGAGCTCGTGATGAAGAGGAACACGGCGGTGCCACTGGCGAGCGTCATGACCGTGCGCAGCGGAGCGAGCCACGCGGGACCCGCAGGAGCAAGACGTGGGACGAGACGGCGCGTGGGGACAGGGTCCGGGAGGGCCTGTACCAATGCGACCGTGGCGCGCAGCTGTGCGAGATGCGCGCGGCAGACCGCGCACGCGGTGACGTGCCCCTGCACGGCGGCCTGGGCCGCCGGGGCGAGCGCGCCGTCTATGTATGCCGAAAGCTCGGCGTGCGGGTGCTGCACAGTCACAGTCCTCCTTCCCTATTGACGACGGAGCCGTCGCGAGGTTCCCTCATCCCTCCGGACCCCTCCAGCCACGGGCAATCAGGGCATTTCGGACCGCCAGTCTGCCCCGATGGATACGTGACTTCACCGTGCCGATCTCGACGGAGGTGATGACCGCGATGTCCTCATAGGGGAAACCTTCAACGTCGCGCAGCAGGAGCGCGGTCCGCTGCTCGGCAGGCAGGGCGCCAAGGGCCGCCTCCACGAGCGCAAGTGCCTCGCGGTCTCCCGCGAGCTGAGTCAGGTCGGGTCCGGATGCGGCCGGCTCCGCCCACGTCACGTCGTCATCTTCGGGAGGCTCGAGCGGAAGCTCGGGTCTGCGTTTTCGCGATCGGAGATGATCCAGCGCGCGGTTGGTCGCGATGCGAAAAAGCCACGCGCGGAACGAGAGGCCTTGGAACGAAGCGATGGATCGCCACGCTGAGAAGAGCGCATCCTGAACGACGTCCTCGGCATCCGTCGTGGTGCCGACGATCCGCAGTGCGTGGCGATAGAGCGCTCGCTCCTCTCGCCGCGCGAGGTCTTCGAATGCCCGCGTGTCGCCGGCACGCGCGCGTTCGATGAGTTGTTGGATCTCGCTTTCCGAGGCCGCGCTCAACGGGCGTTCAACGTGCATTCGAGATTGCGAATCCGCTAAAGTCCTCTTGGGTGGAAGAAAGAAAGAAAAAGGTCGTCGTCATCGGTGAGGACGACGAGCCGATCGCGCTACTGCTGCGAGACGCGATCAGCGATGAGCCTGGATACCAGGCGGTCGTGGTCGCCGACGGCGCGCTCGTCCTCGAAACCGTGCGCCAAGTCCACGCCGACCTCCTCATCCTCGACATCATGATGCCCGGTCTGAGCGGTCTAGAGGTCTACGACCGCGTCCGCGAGGAACCTGGCGTCCGCGACATGCCGGTGCTCTTCGTGAGCGCCAACGTGTCGCAGTTCGACTCTGAGCTCCACAAGCGGAACGTCACCGCCGTGCTCACCAAGCCTTTCGACCTGAACGAGCTGCTAGAGCGCGTGCGGTCCCTCTGCCCGGTGTGACCGAGCGCCGCGCGGGCCGCGCGGCGGATGCGACACGCTATGCGGCGCTCGCTCGGATCGCCACGGAGACGGCAGTCGCGGTCGGCGAGGCGATCGTCCAGACGGACGTACAGATCGTCACGCGCAAGAAGGGTCGCGCCAACTTCGCGACCGCCGCCGACCACGCCGCGGAGAAGGCCGTCATCGAGCGGCTCGCGGCGCACGACCCCTCCGTCCCGGTGCTCGCTGAAGAGAGCCCGAAGGCGTCCCTTCGGACGGCCGAGCGTCTATGGGTCGTCGATCCGATCGACGGCACGCTGAACTTCAGCCGGGCCATCCCCTTCTACTGCGTCGTCATCGCGTACGTCGAAGGCGGACTCACGCGCGCCGCTGCGGTGCACGCGCCGCGGACCGGCGAAACGTTCACAGCCTCGGAGGGCCGCGGCGCCACGCGGAACGGCGTCGCGATCAGCGTCGGATCCGTCACGAAGCTTTCCGAAGCGTTCGCGGTCGCAAGCATCGGGTTCGGCGCGACGAAGAAGAGGGATTCGCGCTTCGTCGCGCTAAATTCGACCTGTGCGCGACTGCGCGTGCTCGGATCCGCCGCGCTCGAGATGTGCTACGTCGCCATGGGGACGTTCGACCTCTTCGTGCACGAATTCCTATCGCCCTGGGACATAGCGGCGTCAGCGTTCGTCGCGCGAGAAGCGGGAGCGAACGTGCTGTCGCTCAAGACCGGCAAGGACGCGGCGTGGGACGAGCAGCAGGTCGTGATCGCGAATCCAAAGCTTGCCGGGGAGGCGTGGAAGCTACTGAAGCGCCCGTAGAATCGACGCGTACGCCGGAGTGTCGTAACGGCAGCCGAGACGGACTCAAAATCCGTTGGGTCGCAAGGCCCGTGAGGGTTCGACTCCCTCCTCCGGCACACGGCTACGCCCCTACAACGGGAGGCGGACTCGCACAGTCGTACCCTTGTCCTCGCCGGCGCTCTCGAGCTGCAGCGATCCGCCGTGCGCTTCGGCGACCAGCTTCGCGACATGCAGACCGATCCCCATGCCGGCGAACGTCGCTGCCTTGCCAATGCCCCGTGTGAACGCGCCACCCAAACGCGCGAGATCGGCCGCAGGGATGCCGATGCCCTGATCGCTGATGACGATCTCTGCGGCACCGTCCTGCTGTGCGAGCTGTACCGCGACCCGGCCGCCGCGCGGCGAGTACTTCACGGCGTTGCCGACGAGATTCATCAGCAGCTGATCGACGCGTGTCTGGTCACCGTCGTACGTCAGCGTCTCCGGTGAGTCGAGCGTGAAGGAGTGCCTTCCCTCTTCGCGGGTCGCCGCAACATAACGCCCGACGACGTCGCGCATCGCCGACGCAAGATCGAACGGTGCTCGGTCCATCTCGAGTGTGCCCTTGCCGGCCCGCGAGACGGAAAGCAGATCGTTCACGAGGCCGTTCATACGATCGACCTGACGCTCGATCGACTCGAGGTTGCGCTCGAGCGCCTCGAGATCCATCGGTGTTCCGCGGTCCCGTGACCGTCGGAGCCGGCCGAGCTGCAGCTGCGCCAGCGCCTTCAGTGGCGTCAGCGGCGTCCGCAGCTCGTGAGACACGATCGACAGGAACTGCTCGCGCGCTTCGTCGACGTCGCGGAGCTGCGTGACCAGCTGGGCGTTGATGAGGGCGACGCTCACTTGAGCAGCGAGAATCTGAGCGAGATCGCGGTCGATCTCGTCGAAGTCGCGTGCGGGATCACGGGTGTAGATGTGAAGGGCTCCCATGAGCTCGCCCTCACTCGCGATCGAGAGCGCAAGGACCTTTGCGAGACCTTCCGCGCGGATCAGGGTCGGATTTCCGAGCGGCGCCGTGCGCATGTCCCGCACGGCCACCGACCCCCGCTGGTAGTGGCGGAGCGCGCGCTCGAGCGGGATGCGCTGGGTCTCCGCGTAGTGTTCTGACAGGCCGCTCTGTCCCCTGATCACGAGAGCGTTCTCTTGATGGTCGACGATCATCAGCGACGCGGCATCGGCTGTATCGAGCGACCGCGCGACCTCCGCAACCGTCGCGTAGAGCCTGTTCAGATCCATGATGCCGAGCATCTCGTTGGTCACTTCGTGCAGTCGCCGCAGTCGGTCGCGCATCGTCACACGCGCAGTATCGGTCCGATCGGCGCTGGTCATACAAGCGAGCGAACGCTATCGCGGCAGGACTACCTCGACGACATCGCCACCGACCTCGTTGGCGACGGCCTCAGCGAGTTCTCGGGACGGCTGAGCCCGGAAGGACGTCGGCACGCGCCGCACGCCACCCGCCGCACGCGGCAATTCGAGGATCACGACAGAAGAGCCGCCGTGCGACTTGAGGACCTGCTGGATCCGCTGAAAGATCGCGATGGATCGTTCGTAATCCAAAGCCTCGCGGAATCGGATGACAAGCTCCGAAGGGGAATCCGACGAGCGAGCGGGCGAGGTCTCGGACGACGAAGGGGACGCCGAGGACGTCGGCGAGGCGGGTGACGGCGGGGGGACTCCCTCAGAGGACGGCCGTTGAGGCAGCGCCGGCGAGGATGGTGAACGCTGCGTGAGCGGAGCTGCCGAGTAGGCCGGACGAGGAGGGAGCCCCCCGCCGGCAGGACCCGCCGAGCGTCCAGCGTCGTGGCCGTTCCCGTTGGCGGGTCGGATGAACTTGGCCCGCTTCGCGAGGCTCTGGCGTCGTTCGTCGGCAACGCGTCGGATCTCAGCGATCCCAGCGTCGTCAAAGCGCACGGCGTGCTCGCACAACAGCTTTGGCGCCTCGTCGCGCTGCTCGACGCGGGCGAGCACGATGAGGATCTCGTCGGCGCTCCACAGCGGAGCGGTGGCCTCGTAGGTTCGCGGGAACACGGTGACTTCGGTCGTGCCGGTGAGGTCCTCGACCTGCGCGAACATCATCAGCTTCTTCTCTTTGGTGATGTGCTTGCGCGCACTGGTAACGACGCAGGCGACGACGATGAGATCGTCGTCGACCTCCTTCAGGGCCGCGAGATATGTCACGGGCGGTACCACATCGCCGAGCCGTTCCGCCATCTGCTGCAGCGGGTGCTCCGACAGATAGATGCCGAGCAGCTCCTTCTCCCACCCGAGGAGCTCGCGCTTAGGGGCCTCGGGTCCGGTGGGCAGCGGCTGAGCAACGATCTCGTCCGCCATGCCTAGGCTCGCGAAGAGACCGATCTGGCCACTGTCGCGGTCCCGCTGCTCGCGCTGCGAGGTCGCGAGGGCGAGGTCGAGGCGCTCGATCTGCACCGCGCGCGGGCCGAACGCGTCGAGCGCGCCGCATTTGATCAGCGACTCGAGCACGCGCTTGTTGCAGCGCTGGAGATCGATCCGGCCACAGAAGTCGTCGAGCGAGCGATAGCGCCCACCGCTGCGCCGCGCCTCGATGATGCCTTCGACAGCTCCCTCTCCGACGTTCTTCACCGCGCCGAGTCCGAAGCGGATGCCCTTCGGCGTGATGGCGAATCCGAACTCCGACTCGTTCACGTCCGGCGGTAAGACGTCTATCTTCATGCGCCGGCACTCCGCCACCGCGATGGCGATCCGCTCCGAGTTGCCCATGTCCGACGACAACACCGCGGTCATGTACTCGAGCGTGTAGTTCGCCTTGAGGTACGCCGTGTGATACGCGATGACCCCGTAGATCGCGGCGTGAGCGCGGTTGAAGCCGTAGCGCGCGAATGGCTCGAAGTCCTTCCACACCAGCTCGATCACGTCGGCGTGCACGCCGTTCCGCAGGCAACCCTCGACGAACTTCATCTTCTGAGCGTCGAGCTTCTCGCGGATCTTCTTGCGGATCGCGAAGCAGAGGACGTCGGCCTGCGAGAGCGTGAATCCGGCGAGCGCCTCCGCCATCACGTCCTCTTGATAGACCATCACGCCGTAGGTCTTGCTCAGGACGGGTTCGAGCAGCGGATGCGCGTAGGTGACGGCTTCCTGGCCGTGCTTGCGCCGGATGTACGACGGGATGTAGTCCATCGGCCCCGGGCGGAAGAGCGCGACCATGGCCATGACGTCCTCGACCCGGTCGGGCTTGAGATCGCGGATGTGTCGACGCATGCCTGCGGATTCGAGTTGGAACATGCCCGTCGTCTCGCCCGAGCCGAGGAGCTCGAAGGTCTTCTTGTCGTCCAGCGGGATGCGCGCGCGATCGATATCGACCCCGCGCGACGCCTTGATCAGCTTCAGCGCCTCGTCGAGGATCGTCAGGTTCGACAGACCGAGGAAGTCGAACTTGAGGAGCCCGAGCTTCTCGAGCGATTTGTCCTCGTACTGCGTCTGGATCGCGGACGTTCCCTTCGAGCGCTCGAGCGGGACAAGCTGGCTCAGCGGTTCGGCCGTGATCACCACGCCGGCGGCGTGCGTACCCGTCGACCGCACGAGTCCCTCGACCTTTTCGGCGAGGTCCAGCAGGCGCTCGACGTGCGGCTCCTGCGCGAGGTCCCGGAGCTCGGCCACCATGCGGCGCGAGTCCTCGAGCGTGACGCCGAATGGGATGGTCTTCGCGACGCGGTCGGCCTCGCCGTAGGGCATGCCGAGGACCCGCGCGACGTCACGGACAGCGGCACGCGCGAGCATCGTGTTGAACGTGCCGATCTGCGCGACGCGATCGGCGCCGTACTTCTCGGTGACGTACGCGATGACTTCGTCGCGGCGGTTGTCCATGAAGTCGACGTCGATGTCCGGCAGCGTGTAGCGCTCAAGATTGAGGAAGCGATCGAAGATGAGCCCGTAGCGGATCGGGTCGATGTCGGTGAGGTCGATCGCGTAGTTCACGAGCGATCCACCGGCGGACCCACGCACCGCGGTGAGGATCCCGTTCTCGCGCGCATAACGGATGAAGTCCTGCACGATGAGGATGTACCCGGAGTAGCCGAGCTTGCCGATGACCGACAGCTCCTTGTCAAGCCGCTCCCGCAGCTCCGGCGTGATCTCGCCGTACTTCGCGCGCACGCCGGTCTCCGCCATGCGGCGCAGATGCTCGTCGGGAGTGGTGCCCGCGGGAACGGCGAACGCGGGAAGCTGAAGCTCCCCGAGCGGAAGCTTGATATCGATCATCTCCGCGATGCGCACCGTGTTCTCCAGCGCCTCGCGGTCGTCCGGGAACAGCGCGGCCATCTGCTCGGCGGTCTTCAGGTAGAGCTCGGGATGGTCGATCATCTTGAGCCGGTCCTGCGTGTCGATGGTCTTCCCGCTCTGGATGCAGACCATGACGTCCTGCGCCTCGGCGTCCTCGGCGTGCACATAGTGGATGTCGTTCGTCGCGACGAGCGGGATGCCCGTCCGGCGCGCGACCTCGCGCACACCCTCGAGCACCGCCTGCTGCTCGGGCACCTGGTGCTGCATCAGCTCGAGGAAGTAGTTGCCGGCGCCGAAGATCTCCTGATGCTCGAGCGCGACCTTGCACGCAGCGTCGATGCCTTCGTCCTGGATCGCTCGCGCGAGCTCACCCTGCAGGCATGCGGAGAGAGCGATCAGCCCTTTCGAGTGCTGCCGCAGGACGTCTTTGTCCATCCGCGGGCGGTAGTAGTACCCGTCGAGGTGAGCCGTCGTGACGAGCGCGACAAGGTTGCGGTACCCGGTGAAGTCCTTCGCGAGCAGCACGAGGTGGAACGGCTTGCCGTGTCCCTCCAGGCGAGGATCGCGCTCGAAACGGTTCGTGCGCGCGATGTAGGTTTCCACACCCAGGATCGGTTTGACGCCCGCCTGGTTCGCGGCGACGTAGAAGTCCACCGCGCCGTAGAGGGCACCGTGGTCGGTGAGCGCGATCGCGGGCATGCCGAGCTCTTTGGCGCGCGCGACCAGATCGGTGACGCGCGAAAGCCCGTCCAGCAGGCTGTACTCGCTGTGGGTGTGGAGGTGGACGAACGATCCGGTGATGGCGATCCCCAAGCCGCTGGTGGAAGCCCCGCGGCGAAGACCAGTCTAACGGGACGTAAGCGTGATGTTCACGATGAGGCCGCGGTGGTCCGAAGAGAGATTGTTCTCAGCCGTCGTATGCGCTTGCGCACCAACGACGCCGAGTCCCCACACGTAATCGATCCGCTTCGGCGGGTCTTCGCCGATGGTCGTCGGCCCGGCCTGCTGCCCTAGATCCTGAAAGCCGGCCTGATCGAAGAGCTGCATCTCGATCGCGTTGGGCTCGGCGTTGAGGTCGCCGACCACCACGACCGCCTTCGCATCCCCGATCTCACGCAGGATGGTGCGCACCTGGTCCTGCCGCACGAACGACCCATCGCTGTTGTGATCAAGGTGCGTTCCTACGATGAGCAGGTCGCCGATGCGCACGAACAACGCGCCGCGTGGCTGATTTCGCAGCGTCGGTCCGGGCGCATACGGAACTCGCTTGGTGACCTCCATGGGATATCGCGACAACACCGCGTTGCCGTACAGATCTCCGATGGTCGGTAGGAACGTGTAATACATCTTGAGTCGTTCCGCGATGACCGACAGCACGTCGTGCTGCTCGTCGATCATCCAGCCGCGCACGACCTCCTGAAGAACGAGCACATCGGGTGACTCCTGCGCGATGGTCGCGACGATCTGATCCAGAGCCGGGATCTGGCTGGCATTGAAACCCTGGTGCACGTTGTAGGTCATAAGTCGGAACGTCGGCCTCGCGAGCTCCGGATCCGGAGTCGCGGGCGCGCTGATCAACGCGAGCAGCGGCACGGCCACGACGATCGCGGCTGCCGCGGCCGCGAGTGGCGCGCTGAGGCGGACGATCGGCGTCGGTGCGATGAGCGCGGCAATCACCACGAGCGCCGTCGCCGCCCAGATCGCTGGCTGCAGCGCAAAGAAGGCGTAGAAACCGAAGGCCGCGCCGACGAACAGGAGCCAGCCGACCGAAAGCGCGAGCACGGCACCTGTGGGCGACCGCGCGGGGACCTGCGGCACCCCGAGGATCGCGGCGGCACAGATCACGAGGCCGGCGGCCAAGAGGAGGCCGCCGAGCAGCGCCACGAACGGCACGTGCCACCAAAGAAGCGCGGCGCCGATCCCGAGCGCGGCCGCTCCGATGAAACGGTTCGGTCCAAAGCGGACCAGACCGACGGCGCCGAGGGCGAGCCCGATGCCGAGCACGATCTGGCCGATCTGGGTCGCGCGTGCCGGCTCGGGCCCGAGGCCGAGTCCCCCCGCGAGCGCCACCTGCGCTCCGTTGGTCGCACCGGTCTCGGCAACGAGGAAGATCGCGGGCGCGGCAATGAGCGCGATCGTCCCGAGCGGGTTCGGCGCCGTCCACTGGCGCTCGCCCGAAAGCGCCGCAAGCCCCGCGGCACCGAACAGGAGCACCGCGACGAGGACGATCCCGACCGCGACCGGCAGCGCCAGGTCGACCACGCCCTGTGTGCGAAGCGCTGCGCGAAGAGCCAGATCGACCATCAACGCGATCGGCATGGCGCGCGCGAGGGCGGGCGGCCCCTCGCCCGCCCGCGAGCTGTGGAACAGCGCGAGCCACCACATCCCGGCGGCGAGCGCGACGACGGACAGCGCGAGGTCCAGCCAGTTGCTTCGCGATGAGGTCAGCGCCAGCGTGGCGAGGCCGAAGATCACCGCGCTTAAGCCGACCGCACGCCGGGGACCCAGGCGCGCAGCGACCATGATCGCCAGGAAGGAAGTCGCGAACACGGCCGCCGCAGCGACGCCGAGATTGGTATTCGGCGCGCCGAAGAAGGTCAGCTGGAACGTCGAGCTGAACGTGCGCAGGTCCGCGAGGAGGAAAAGGAGCCCGATGACCCCAAAGGTCACCTCGCCGATCACGCGCGGGAGTCTAGGGGGCGCGTGGCTCCGCCCGCCAGAGCTCGGCGAGCTCGCGCGTCGCGTCGTCGACGTAGCCACGGACCATCTCGATGGCGGTGAACGTGGGGTCGTCGGCCATCGGGCCGACCACGAGCGCCCCCACCGGAGCGCCATCAACGACGATCGGTAGCGTCACCGTGCGGCCGCCGCGGGCGAGACGCTCGAGGGCGAGCGACGCCTGCCAGTCGAGCGCCGGCTGCGCGATCTCGTGGATGGTCGGGGCCGGCACGATGCGTGCTTCGCGCATCGCACGGGCGATCGCGTTGTAGCGATCGTCGATCGGGATAGTGAACTTTCCAGTCGTGATGCCGAGCGCGTAGTCGAGCTCTCGCGCGATATCCGAGTCGCTCACGAGCTCGCCGCGCAGAACGCCGGCGCCGGGATCCACGCCCATGAGGAACGCGGTCTTGAATGTCGCGCCCGAGCAACGCCGCAACAGGCCCGCCAGGACCGTCTCGGCGGTGCGCTGCTGCGCCGCCGGGCTCTCCGCCGCAGCCGGTGGGAGGACTGCCGACGCGGATCCGCCCGCGACCGCGGGTGGAGGTTGAAAGCGACCCGACAGGCGCACCTGGCCGAAGCGCGGCGCTGCCGCCTCGGCGACCGCCGCGATGAGCCGGAGCTCGTGGTCGGAGAACCCCTCGGCACGGAAGGTCTGCACGGTGATCACGCCGAAGACCTCGCCGGCGCCGACGAGCGGGATCTGCAGCACGGCGACGTCGCGGTGACGAACGCTCGCGCCATCGCGAATGGCGAGGTCACGCTGGAAGACATGCCAACGACGATCGTGTCGCGCCGCGTAGCAGGTCGGGCCGTCATCGACCGTTTGGCGACCGAGCTCTGAGGAGTCGGCCTCCGGCCCGAGGACCTTGTACCGGTACGCGACTTCGGGCAGCGCGACGTGAAACAGAGAGATCGAGAACGCCGACGCGTCCGTGATCACGTTCATCACGTCGCGAAGGATCCGGCCGAGTGTGCGCGCATCGCCGGCGTCCTCGAGAGATTTGCGGACCTCGTCGACGACGAGATCGACGCTGTCGCTGCGGCTCATCGCTTCGGCGCGCGGCGCCTCGGGCTCGGGCGCGCTCACCTCCGTCGCCGTCTCCGACACGAGCGTGAGCTGCGGCTCGCTCGTCGTCACCGGAACATCCGGCACCACCGGCTCGGGCGGTGGGGTGAACACGGACGACTGCTCGACCTCGACGGGGTAATGCGGGACGCTCGGCGCGAATGCTTCGCCGGCCATCGCCGACGCGATCAACTCGCACGCGAGGTCGAGCGCCTCGCGGGTGTGCTGCGCGATCTGCTCGCGCGTGATGAATGTCCCGAGGAGGACGCCGACCGTATGACCTTGCGCGACGAGCCGGGCGATCAGCAGACGCGGAGGGGCGCCGACCCATTCCGCCTGATAGGGCACCGGCCAATCCAGCGCGAGGGCGCGGTTCGCCGGAAGCGCATCGTCGGGCAGGTTCAGCGTGGTGAGGCGACGGTCGTGAAGCCACGGCATGCGGCCGACCTGCACGATCGCCGTGTCGTTGGCCGGTGGCTGACGCACGACCGCGACACCCATGAGGTACGGCACGCTGTTGAGCAGGATGCGCAGTGTGGCTTCGACCGGCGGCGTCACCGGGGCGGCGTTGAGCGGCGTCGGCTCCGGGCTTGTCGAGGCCGAGCGGCCCTCGGCTCCGGTCATCTGTCGTGCCACTGCAGCCAAGCCGAAGTGTCCTCCCCGCCGCGCGCGTTCGTCAGTTCAGTTGTAGTCCGGCGAGCGCCGAGGGGGTCCTCACCTGTCGGGGGATATCTCAATGGGCGGATGTTCCGCCATCCACGAGCAGCGTCTGTCCGGTAATGAAGCCGGCGGCCGGCGAGGCGAAGAAGACGACCGCGGCCGCGACGTCCTCGGGCGTCCCAAGGCGGCCCATGGGCGTCCGCGCGACCTCTTCCTCGCGGAAAGCGGGGTTCTGCTTCATCCGCTCCCGCGTCAGATCGGTCTCCACCAGGCTCGGCCCGATGGCATTCACGGTGATGCCGTGCGGCGCGAGCTCGAGGGCCAGGGACCGCGTGAGGTTGACCACGGCGCCCTTCGCCGCGCTGTAGGCCACGCGCTCGCGCCGCCCGACGACGCCGTAGACCGAGGCGATGCTCACGATCCGTCCGCCGCGGCGCCCCGCGACCATGCGGGCGGCCGCGGCCTGCGTCACGAAGACGAGGCCCTTGAGGTCGACGTCGATCACCGTGTCCCACGAGTCCTTGTCGAGCGTGTCGAGATTTTGGGGGATATTCGTTCCGGCGTTGTTCACCAGGATGTCAACGCTTCCCCACTCGCGGTCGATGCGCTCGAAGCAGACCCGGATCGAGGCTTCGTTCCTCACCTCAAGCAGGAGTGCCAGCGCCCGCCGTCCTTTTGCGCGCAGCGCAAGGGCGACCGGCTCGGCGTCGTCGCCGTTCCGCGATGTGACAGCGACGTCGGCGCCGGCGTCCGCCAGCGCCAACGCGATGGCCCGTCCCAACCCGCGGGAGCCACCGGTGACGAGCGCTCGCTTTCCTTCTAATCCGAATGATGCGGACATCTGTGCGTGTGCGAGCATACGGGCGATGGCGATCGCGTCCGTCGAGGTTCGCATCCCAAACGACGCTCGCGACACCACAGCGATGGCGGCGGAGCTCCTGACCAACGAAGCACAGGAGTTCCTCAAGCGTCTGCATCGACAAGTGGAGCCGACTCGTATCGGTCTGCTCGAAACGCGGCAGCAGCGATGGCGCGAGCTGCGCGCGGGCGGCACGCTCGATTTCCTACCGGACTCGCAGCAGCTCCGCGACGCCGAGTGGACCGTTTCGCGCGTACCGGCCGACCTGCAGACGCGCAAGGTCGAGATCACCGGTCCGACGGATCGCAAGATGGTGATCAACGCGCTGAACTCGGGCGCGTCGGTGTACATGGCCGACTTCGAGGATGCGAACACGCCCACCTGGCGCAATCTCATCGAGGGCCAGCGCAATCTCATCGACGCGATCGACCGCACGATCGCGTTCCGCAACCCCGACGGGAAGACCTACAAGCTCAACGAGAAGACCGCGACGCTCGTCGTGCGCCCGCGCGGGTGGCATTTGGACGAGAAACACTTCCTCGTCGAAGGTCGGCCGATCGCCGGCGCGCTCTTCGACTTCGGCCTGTACTTCTTCCACAACGCCAAGAAGCTGCGCGAGAACGGGACCGGCCCGTACTTCTACTTGCCGAAGCTCGAGAGCCACCGCGAGGCGCGCCTCTGGAACGAGATCTTCAAATGGTCGCAGGACGAGCTGCACATCCCGCGGGGCTCGATCAAGGCGACGGTCCTCGTCGAGGTAGTCACGCTCGCCTTCGAGATGGACGAGGTCCTGTACGAGCTCCGCGAGCACTCGGGCGGTCTCAACGCCGGTCGTTGGGACTACATGTTCAGCATCATCAAGAAATTCGCGGGCCGACCCGAGTTCTTCCTGCCCGACCGCGCCCAGGTATCGATGACCGTTCCCTTCATGCGCGCGTACACCGAGCTTTTGGTGAAAACATGTCACCGGCGCGGCGCGCTCGCGCTCGGCGGCATGGCGGCCTTCATCCCCAATCGGCGCGATCCCGCGGTGACCGAGGCGGCGCTCGCGAAAGTGCGCGACGACAAAGTCCGTGAGGCGAACGACGGCTTCGACGGCACGTGGGTCGCGCATCCCGATCTGGTCGAGACCGCAATGACCGAGTTCGATCGCGTCCTCGGCAACAAGCCGAACCAGCTCCAGCGCCAGCGTCCCGAGGTCGCCACTCAGGCGAAGCAGCTGCTCGACGTGAAGATCCCGGGCTCGACGATCACGGAGGCCGGCCTTCGCACGAACGTCAGCGTAGGAATCCAGTACATCGCGTCATGGCTGCGCGGCACCGGCGCCGCCGCGATCAACAACCTGATGGAAGACGCCGCGACCGCGGAGATCTCGCGCTCGCAGGTGTGGCAGTGGGTGCATCACGGCGTGCCGCTAGCCGAGGGCCCCACGGTGACACGCGGCCTCGTCAAGAAGATCGAGCAGGAAGAGCTCGCGAAGATCCGCACGACGGTCGGCGACGACTTCTACGCCAGCGGCCGCTACGAAGAAGCTGCATCGCTCTTCGACGACGTCGCCCTTTCGGAGGACTTCGTCGAGTTCCTCACGTTCCCCGCGTACGAGCGCATCTGACTAACGCGCTCTGGTCAGTGGCCGGCTATGTCGTCGGAAGCGCATCCGCTTCACGGCTGAGGTGCATCCGCAGGAACTCGCTCACGCGCATCACGCCAAGCATGAAGCGCACGTGGGGTGGCATGAGACGTCGCTTCGGGTCGACGAACACCTCCGGATCGGTGAGGTGGATCGTCTTGTCGCCGATCCGGAGATCCGCCTCGCCGGCAGCCAAGATGTTCTTCACCCACTGGACGTCCGAGCCGTAGGTCAAGGCGAATAGGATCGCGAAACCGGGCAGCCGGTGGACAAAGAGACGCGTGAACGGGTTCAGGATGTGGGTCGTGAACGGACGTATGAACCGCGTCCGGGGATTCGGGACCAGTTGCGGCATCAGGAGGCTCGACTGATCCGCTCCGCAAGTACTCGGTTGATGATCGCGGGATTCGCCTTGCCGCCCATCCGCTTCATCACTGGCCCAACAAGCGCGCCGAGCGCGCGCTGATTGCCCGCCTTGTAGTCGGCGACGGCCTTTGGGTTCTCTCCGAGCACTGCATCGACCGCGTCCGCGATCGCTGATTCATCAGACACCTGTGTCAGCCCTTTCGACTTCACGATCGCATCGGGTGCGGAGCCGGTCTGCCACATCTCCGCGAAGACCTCCTTCGCGGCCGATACCGAGACGTCGCCCTTCTTCACGAGTGCGACGAGAGCACCGAGCTGCGCGGGCGTGATCTTCGCGCCAGCCACCGCGCCGCCGTCATTCTTGAGGTACCGCAGGAACTCGCCCGTCACCCAGTTCGCGACCGTCTTTGCGTCGCCGCCGGCCGCGCGGACCGCCGCCTCGAAGAAGTCGGCGAGCGCGCGGTCGTCCAGCAGGATCCGCGCGTCGTAGTCGGACAACCCGTACTCGCGCGTGAAGCGCGCGCGGCGCGCGGTCGGGAGCTCGGGGATCGACGCCCGCAGGCGCTCCACATCCGCGCGTGACGGCGCGAACGCGACCAGGTCAGGCTCCGGGAAGTACCGATAGTCCTGCACGTCCTCTTTCGATCGCTGCAGGAACGTCTGCTTTCGCTCGGGGCTCCAGCCGACCGTGATCTTGCCCTTGCGCGTCCGGAGCTCGCCGCCAGCTCGCCATTCCTGCCACAGCCGATCGGCCTCGTACGGCAAGGCCTCCTCGAGCGCCGCGTAGCTGTTCATGTTCTTGATCTCGCTCTGGGGCGGCCAGCGGACCTGGCCGTCCTCCGTGAAGCGGATCGAGACGTTCACGTCGAATCTCCCCGCGCCCTGTTCAAATCGCACCTCCGACACCCCAGAGAACACGAGCACCTCACGGAGGGCCCGCACGTAGGCGAGTGCCTCCTCGATCGACGTCATGTCCGGCTCGCTCACGATCTCTAGCAGCGGCACTCCGGAGCGGTTGAAGTCGATGAGCGAGTAACCATCACCGTGCTTCGAGTTCGCGGTGTCCTCCTCGAGATGCGCGCGGGTGATGCCGATGCGCTTGCCACCGGCGGTCGTCGCGATCTCAAGCCAGCCTTTGACGTTCAGCGGGAGGTCGTACTGCGAGATCTGATAACCCTTTGGCAGGTCCGGGTACATGTAGTTCTTGCGGTCGAACTTGGTGTGCTCCGGCACTTCGCAGTTGAGCGCCAGGCCGGCGATCATCGCTAGCTCGATGGCGCGCTTGTTCGGCACGGGCAGCGCACCGGGGAGGCCGAGGCACACCGGGCATACGAGCGAGTTCGGCGGCGCGCCGAACCATTTCGCCGCGCAGCCACAGAACATCTTCGATTCGGTGGCGAGCTCGACGTGCGTCTCGATGCCGATGACGAGCTCGTAGGGACGATCGGTCACGGCTGTTGCGGCCTCGGGATGCCGGTCGGTATCGGCCCGCCGGTCCGTTGCGCCGCTTCGATGACGCGACTGAGATTCACGATCACGCGGTCGTCACTCCTCGAGACGAGGTACTGGTCGAGACCGCGGTACGAGCCGTCGCTGGCAGCGCCACGCGCGTTGAACGTGTAGGTGCGCCCGCCACTCGCATCGCACCGTGCGGCGTAGCCGAACTCGAAACCGCCGGCCCTCGTCGTCGTGACGACGTCGACCGGGCATTCGGTCCCGCCCACCGTCGGTGCCCAGCGCGCGCGGAGACCGACCGCTTCGGCCGTCGCGGGACGCCCGAGATAGAAGGCGCGACCGTCCCCGACCGATGGTTCGATGCGCTTCGGCTGCTGGTTCACACCTGGGAGATCCGCAATGGGCAGCACGAGTCGATCGCCCGGCACGAGCGCCGGAGGCGTCACGATCTGCGGCAGGATCGCGAGCAGCGACACGACGAGCACGGCGATGAGCCCGCCGAACAGCAGCAGCGCGATGAGAAGGTATTGCTTCCACACCGGCGTGGGGTCGAGCGACTCGGCCCCCGCCCAGTGCTCCGTGGGCTGATCCTCGTAGCGCGTGCCCATGGCTAGGAGGCGCGCTTGACGAATCGCTCGATGCGGTCGCACGCCTCCACGATCTGCTCCATAGAGGACGCGTAGCAGGCTCGGATGTGGCCGCGGCCGCGCTCGCCGAACGCGCTGCCGGGCACGACGACGACTCGCTCCTCTTTTAGCAGCCGCTCGCAGAAGTCGTCATCAGCGAGCCCGGTGGTTGTGATGTTCGGGAAGCAGTAGAACGCGCCACGCGGCTCGAAGCAGTGCAGGCCCATGTCGTTGAAGCGCTTCCACATGTAACGCCGGCGCTTGTCGTACTCGCCGACCATGTGCTGCACGTCGGCCTCACCGGTCTTCAGCGCTTCGAGCGCGGCGTACTGCGCGGCGGTCGGCACGCACATCACCGTGTACTGGTGGATCTTCATCATCTGCTCGATGATCTCCGCGGGCGCGCAGGCGTAGCCGACGCGCCATCCGGTCATCGCGTACGACTTCGAGAAGCCCGCGAGGTAGATCGTCCGCTCCTTCATGTCGGGCGCCGACAGGATCGACTGGTGCTCCGTGCCGTACACGAGGCGGTCGTAGATCTCGTCGGCGTACACGAGCAGGTCGTGTTCGGTGGCGAGCGCCGCGATGCCTTCGATGTCTTCCTTCTCGAGGACCGCGCCGGTCGGGTTATTCGGGAAGCCGAGCAGGATCGCGCGGGTCCGCGGCGTGATCGCGGACTTGACGTCCTCGGGGCGGAGACGGAAGTCGTCTTCTTCACGCGTCGGCACGGCCACGGGCACGCCGCCGGCGAGCACGATGCCGGGGACATACGCGACGTATGACGGATCGGCGAGGATGACCTCGTCGCCATCATTCAGCGTGGCGCGCATCGCGAGATCGACGGCCTCCGACACGCCCACGGTCACGATGATCTCGCGATCGACGTCGTAGCGGACGCCGCGAAGCTTCGCGGTGTGCTCGCTGATCGCCTCACGCAGCGGCTTGATGCCGTAGTTCGACGTGTACTTCGTCTTGCCATCCTTGATGGAGCGGATCGCCGCGTCGCGGAAGCGCTCCGGCGTCACGAAGTCCGGCTCCCCCACGCCAAGCGAGATCGCGCCCTCGACCCCCGCGATGAGATCGAAGAAGCGGCGGATGCCGCTGGCGGGGATGCGCTCGACCTTCGTGTTCGTCAGCGGGCGTCGTGCGGCCTTCATGCGGCGACCTCCGGGCGCATCTCGTGGTGCTTGGTGCCTCGCTCGTACGCGGCCGCGACGCGGAACATCGCGGCCTCCTGGTATGAGTTCGCGATTATCTGGAGTCCGACCGGCAGCCCCTCCGACAGGCCGCAGGGAAGCGAGATCCCGGGCAGCCCGCTGATGTTCGCCGGCAAGGTGAAGATGTCGTTGAGGTACATCGAGAGCGGGTCGTTCACCTTCTGGCCGATCTTGAACGCGACGGTCGGCGCGGTCGGCGTCACGATCGCGTCCACCTTCTCGAAGACCCGATCGAACTCCTGCTTGATGAGCGTGCGGACCTTCTGCGCCTTCACGTAGTACGCATCGTAGTAACCGGCGGAGAGCGCGTACGTGCCGAGGATCATCCGCCGCTTTACCTCTGGGCCGAAGCCCTTGCCACGCGTGCGCCGGTACGTCTCGAGAAGGTCCGGACCCTCGACGCGGAGTCCGTAGCGAACGCCGTCGTACCGAGCCAGGTTCGCCGACGCCTCGGCCGGCTGGATGAGGTAGTAGACCGCGAGGCCGTGGTCGGTGAGCGAAAGGGACACGTCGACGAGCTCCGCACCCTGGCGCTCCAGCTCGCCCAGCGCGTCGCGCACGGCGCGCTCCACGCCCTTCTCCATGCCTTCGACGAAGAACTCCTTCGGCACTCCGATGCGCATGCCCTTCACGCCGCGGTCGAGATCGCGCCGGAGATCCTCCTTCGGCAGGGGCATCGTGGTCGCGTCGTTCGGATCCTTGCCGAACAGCGCTTCACAGACGATCGCGCAGTCCTCGACGCTGTTCGTGAAGGGTCCGACCTGGTCGAGCGATGACGCGAACGCGACGACGCCGTAGCGCGACACGCGTCCGTAGGTCGGCTTCATACCGACGACGCCGGTGAGCGCCGCGGGTTGGCGGATGGAGCCACCCGTGTCGGTGCCGAGCGCGAAGAGCGCCTCGCCGGCCGCGACGGCCACCGCGCTTCCGCCGGACGAGCCGCCCGGCACGCGATCGATGCGCCACGGATTCTTCACCGGACCAAAAGCGGAGTTCTCGTTCGAGCTGCCCATCGCGAACTCGTCGAGGTTCGTCTTTCCCAGCATCACCGCGCCCTCGCCGTCGAGTCGCTCGACGACGGTCGCCGAGTACGGCGGAATGTATCCCTCGAGGATCTTTGAGCCCGCGGTCGTCGCGACGCCCTTCGTGCCGATGATGTCCTTGCACGCCCACGGAATGCCGCAGAGGAGCGGCGCGTCACCGGTGCGGAGGCGCTCATCAGCAGCGCGGGCCTGCGCCTTCGCACGGTCGTCCGACAGGAGCAGCCAGGTGTTGAACCGGTCGCCGTGTGCCGCGCGCAGCGCGAGGTCAGCGAGCTCGAGCGCGCTCGTTTCTCGGCGGCGCAGCAGCGCGGCCGCTTCGGTGATCATGCGTGGCAGGTCGTTCATCGGGCCTCGAGGATCTCCTGGACCCGGAAGAACTCACCGTCGCGGCCGCCCTTGGGCACGTTCGCGAGGGCTTCTTCGGTCGTGAGGCCGGGCCGGATCACGTCGTCGCGCTGCACGCCGATAAGCGGGAGCGTCGACGCCGTCGGCGAAATGTCGCCGGTGTCCACCGTCTTCAGGCGTTCGACGGCATCGAGGACGACCGAGAGCTGTCCGGTGAAGCGCTCGATCTCGTCATCGGTCAGCGCGATGCGCGCGAGGTCCGCGACGTGAACGATCGTGGCGCGGTCGATGGGCATGAGCCCAGTCTATGAGGCGTGCGACTCCAGCTTCAGCACCCGTCCGTCGGGATCGCGCACGGCCATCTCACGAGTGCCCCAGTGCGTTGCCACGAAAGGCGACACGACCTCGACAGGGCGGCCGGGTGTCGCTTCGTCCGTTGCGGCGAGGTGCAGCTCGACCTTCAACTCGCGCTCCGCGGGTACCTCCGCGAGATAGACATAGGGTCCACCCCCGCGCGGGCGGAGGAGTGCCGATGTCTTCCCGGGATCCTCGTCCAGGTCGAAGCCGAGCTCGCGCCAGAAGGTCACGCTCTTCCCCCAGTTGTGCGTCTCGATGTAGATGTGGTGGACCGAGTCAGCCGCCATCGCTATCTCCCCTTCTTGCGCTTGTCACGGTCGAGGTACTCGCGCAGAGCCGCGGCAACGAGCGCGGACAGGCTCATCTCCCGGTCGATCGCGACATGCTTTAGGTCGCGGATGAGCTCGACCGGCAGGTACACGTTGAACTGCCGCACCTCGTCTTCTGTCATCTAACTTACTAGGATGCTAGCACACGTCGCGCGCCTGGTTATATGAGCCTCGGACCCAGGATCACAAGACCGACGATGACCGAAGCGATCGCGGCGATCAGCACCATCGCCGCCGAGACGTCTTTCGCGGCCTTAGCCAGCGGATGGGGGCTCCGGGGATGCGAGCGACACCGCCAGCTCGATCGCCGTGTTGAGCGCCTCGAGCGCGAGGACGAGCGCCATCGCGAGGACGAGGACCGCCCATTCGAGAGCCGAGATGCGCAGCCACGCGGCGAGCGCGAGTACCACCACGCCGATCGCGATCTCGATCTGCGCGCTGCGCTGGGTACGTATCAGGTATGAGACGCCTTCGAGCGCGAAGCCGAAGGAATGCAGCAGGCTCACACTGCCGAGTGTGGCGGACATCGGCATCCTGCCGCGCGACGCGGTCGCGCGGCGGCTCAATCGCGAGCTTTTCCTCGCGCTCGGCAGCACCGCGGCCGTCCTGCTGCAGGTCGCGCATCCGTTGGTGGCCGCGGGCGTCGATCAGCACTCGGACTTCCGACGCGATCCCTTCGGCCGCTTCCACCGCACGGCCAACACCTCGCTCGACGCGGTCTTCGGTGACACGGCGCGAGCGCGGCGCGCGCTCCGACGCATCGACGGGCGACATGTCGGCGTGCGTGGCACCGCCGAGGATGGGCGCCGCTACCGCGCGCAGGATCCACAGCTGCTCCTCTGGGTCCAGGCGACGCTCGTCCTCACGTCGCTGCGCTGGTACGAGCTCGTCGCCGGTCGGCTCCCGCCAGCCGATCGTCAGCGCTACTGGGACGAGGGCAAGGTCTTCGCGCGCGAGCTCGGCGTTCCGAACGAGACGTTTCCGTCAACGATCGGCGATCTCGAGCACTACGAGCGAGACATGCTCGAGACTGCTGTGTTGCCGGACACGACGAGCCGCATCGTCGCCAGGACGGTGCTCCATCCATTCGCAGTGCTGCCTAGCGCGATGTACTGGCCGACCGACGTCATCACGGCCGGACAGCTGCCACCCGCGCTCCGCGCGGCCTTCGGACTGCGCTGGGGTACCGCGGAGCGGCTCTTCTTCCGATTCGTGATCGAGGCGCTGCGACTCTGGCGTGCGCTCGCGCCTCGGTGGCTCGCGATCGTTCCGCACGCGCGGATGTATGACCGGCGGGTCAGGTAGACCGGAACTCCAACAGGTCCGCCGTCTACGCAGTCGCGGTCCCGCGCATCCCGAGCAAACCGCGACGCAGCTCGATCATCCCAAGGTGCCGGTTCGCGTGCCCGTCGTACGTGAGCACCCAGTTCCCGACCGGTCCTCTATCGGCACCGCCGCTGAGCCACGGCACTCTCGCGTCCTCGATCATCGCGTCAACCGGCAGGTCGGCGTCTTCGAGGCGATCCACCACCTCCCCTGCCAGGTCAAATGCGACGCGGACGTAGTCGAGCAGCTCGGCCTTGGGCGGCAACGGAAGCGACGCGGCGATGGACTCGTCCATGCCCATCCCCGTCTCCACCTGCCCGAGCTCGGCAGGAAACGACCAGCGGCGCGCCAGCCCGTCGCGCTGCCAGAGCTCGTCGCGACGCCCGAGCCGCGTCCGAAGAGCCGGTGTCGCGTCGGGGAGGATCGACTGGAGGTGGTCCGCCCAGCGCGCGCAGTGCCAGACATCGAAGCCGATGGAGTTCGCGTGTGGCCATGTCCGTCGTAGCTGGACGTCGTCCAGCTCCTCCGCGATGCGGAGGATGCGCTGCTGTGTGCGGCGAAACTGGAAGGCCAGGAGCTGTGCAACCGCCCTTGTCACCGGCGAGAGGGTACGCCTACAGAGAGCGTTCGGTCACGAGCGCGTGGCCTTCACCAGCGCTGCCGAGTGCGGCTCGAGCGTGACCTCGTAGCCCTCGGTGCGGCGGCCCACGTCCTGGCGCTCCCAGAGGTCGCGCACGAGCGCTGTGTCAGAGCGCGAGCCGCCGACGAGGTCCCAGGTGACTTCGGCGCGCGCCCCCGTCTCACCGCGGTTGAGCAGCACGATCGCGCGAGCACCGCCGGCGAGCTCGCGAACCCAGACCTCCACGCCCTTCGCCATGTTCACGCGCTTACCCTGGCGTCCGAGCGGATCCTGGTCCACGGCGATCACCTCGGGCGCGGTGAGGATCGCGCGTGTCGCATCCGTCATCGAACGTACGTCGTTCCCCGCCATCAGCGGTGCGGCGAGGATCGCCCAGAGCGAGAAATGCGCGCGGTACTCCGTGTCCGTCATCCCGCCGTTGCCGACCTCGAGCATGTCGGGGTCGTTCCAGTGATCGGGCCCCGCGAAATCCGCGAGCGCGGCCTGCCGATCGAGGATGTCGACGAGACTATCCCAGCGGTCGGCGATGTCGTGTGACGTTCGCCAAAGATGCCCGACGCTACCGGCCCACTCCCATGGCCGGTTGCGGCCCCACTCGCAGATGGAGAGCAGCATCGGACGCTGTGTCGCGGAGATCGCCTCGGACCACGTCGCGTACGCCGCGCGCGCGTCCAGCCCGGCCGAGTGGCACCAGTCGATCTTGATGAAGTCAACGTTCCAGGAAGCGAAGCGGCGCGCGTCGACGAACTCGCGTCCCCGACTGCCCGGGTAGCCCTGGCAGGTGCGGTCGCCCGCGCAGGTGTAAAGGCCGAAGCGCAGGTCGCGCTTGTGAAGGTACGCCGCGAGACCGTGCATGTTCGGGAAGCGCCAGAGGTTCGCCTCGAGCTGACCGTCGTCACTGCGCAGGCTGCCCTCCCAGGCATCGTCGATGACCACGTAGCGGTAGCCGGCGTCGCGCATGCCGCTTTCGATCAGCGCGTCGGCGGTCTCACGCACAAGCTGATCGGACACAAAGGGGCCGAACCGATTCCACGAGTTCCAGCCCATCGGCGGCGTCGGCGCGAGGCCGTCGTTGAGCGCGCCGAGTCCCATCTAGCTGCGGCTGTCAGTCCTTTGGGTTGCCGCTGGGATCGAGCGAGACGAAATACGACTCGCACGCCATCTCAACGAGCTGCGACGTGAGCGCCGGCGGCTGGCCGAGGAAGCGCGCGGTGTCGATCAGCTGCTCGATGATGTCGCGCGGGTGGCACGAGCGCAGTCCGATGTTCTTGGTGCGATAGATAGCGAGGATCTGGGACATCGACTCGGCCCGGTACTCGATGTTCTTGCGCGCGCACATGCGCTTGAAGATCTCCTCGTACTGGGCGACGGTGGGCGCCTCGATGCCGATCTTGTAGCGGATGCGACGCAGAAAGGCTTCGTCGACCAGGTCGGCGGGGTCGAGGTTCGTCGAGAAGATGATGAGCATGTCGAACGGGATCTCGATCTTCTTACCGGTGTGCAGCGTCAGGTAGTCGACGCGCTTCTCGAGCGGAACGATCCAGCGGTTCAGGAGGTCCTTCGGCGAGACGCGCTGGCGACCGAAGTCGTCGACCATGAAGATGCCGCCGTTCGCCTTCATCTGGAACGGCGCCTCATAGAACTTCGAGGTCTCGTCGTAGATCAGGTCGAGCGTCTCGAGCGTCAGCTCGCCGCCGGTCATGACAATGGGACGCTTGCTGATGATCCAGCGGTGGTCGAAGCGCAGCCGGTCGGACGCAGCCTGCTCCATGACCGGGCGGTGGTAGACCTGATCGAAGATCTTGATGACCTGCTGGTCGATCTCGACCGCGTATGGGAGAACGACCTCACCTCTCAGAAGTGAGACGAGCACTTCGGCGATCGTGGTCTTGCCGTTGCCGGGCGGGCCGAACAGGAAGATCGACTTTCCGGAGTTCACGGCGGGTCCGAGCTGCGCGAGCGTCTCGCGCGGGATGACCATGTGCGCGAACGCGCGCGCGAGGTCCTCAGGAGTGACGTGGATGTTCGAGATGGATTGGCGCTGAACGGCCGCGATGTAGGTCGCGAGCGGCACCGGCGCCTTGCCGACGTACTGGCTGCGCGCGAGCGCTTCCTGCGCCTTCTCGGAGCCGCGATCGACGATGACGAACTGGTACGACGCGGACGAGAGTCCCGCGCCACCGCGGATCTCGACCAAACGCTCGGCCTTCAGGAAATCCATGATCTTGTCGGTCACGCCCTGGATGCCGAGACCAAGCGCGCCCGCGAGATCGGCCATCGACATCTGGCCACGCAGATACAGCGTCTTCAGCGCGAGGTCCGCGAGGAAGCCGAGCGTCAGACCGGTCTGCTCGATCGTCTGCGGCTCGGGTGGCAGCGGGATGGCCGGCATTTCCGGGTGCATCGCGGGGCCAGACGCGGCGGGTGCCGCTGGTCGTGTCTGAGTTTGCGGTTGATACAAGTGCGGTCTGAACCCCTTCCTGAATGCCTAACGGAGCATAGCGTCGAAGGTCGCCTCGTCTACCACTTTGACACCGAGCTGATTTGCTTTTTCGAGCTTGCTCCCCGCGCCGGGTCCCGCGACGAGCAGATCCGTTTTCGCGCTGACCGAAGATGTCGTCTTTCCACCGAGCGAGCGCACGATGGCCTCCGCTTCTTCGCGCGAGCGACGTTCGAGCGTTCCGGTGAAGACGACGGTCTTCCCCGCGAACGGGCCGGCGGATGCAGCGACGGGACGTGGCGCGGGGAGGATCGGTCGCAGCTCCGCTTCGGCGAGTCTGTCGATGAAGCGCTGCTCCTCCGGCTTCTGGAAGTGCTCGCTGATGCTGCGCGCAACGACCTCGCCGACGCCGCTGATCTGCTGCAGCTCGTCCGCGCTCGCGGCGCGCAGCACCCGCAGCACGTCACCGAACGAGGGGTCCGTTGGGAGACGCCCCACGAGCCAGTGCGCGAGATCCTCCGCGGTCGTCCAGCCAACGTGCGGGACGCCGAGCGCGTTGAGCATTCGCGCGAGCGGCCTGCTCCTTGCGTTTTGAATGCGCTCGAAGATGTTCGTCGCGCTCTTCTCGGCGAATCGGTCCAGTTCCAGCAGCTGCTCCTTCGTGAGGAAGAAGACGTCCGCTGGGTTCGTCACGAGGCCCTTCTCCTGGAGCTGCGTGATCAGCGCCCAGCCCATGCCTTCGATGTCAAAGCCACCGCGACCGACGAAATGACCGATGCGCTGCCCGGTCTTCGCGGGACAGTCGGGATTCGCGCAGCGGTACGCGACCTCGCCCTCGGCGTGCTCCACCGCGCCACCGCACTCGGGACACCGGTCGGGCATCGCGAACTCCGGATACGACTTGCCCTTCGCGCGCGCCTCGTGCTCCGCGCGCATCACCTCCGGGATCACCTCGCCCGCGCGCTGGATGACCACGCTGTCCCCCACGCGCACATCCAGGCGCCGCACCTCGTCGAGGTTGTGCAATGTCGCGCGCCGCACCGTCGTGCCACCGACCAGGACCGGCGCGAGCCACGCGACCGGCGTCAACACGCCGGTCCGTCCGACGTAGACCTTGATCTCCTCGACGATGGTCGTCGCCTGCTCCGCGGGGAACTTGAACGCGATCGCCCACTTCGGATTGTGCGCGACGTACCCGAGCCGCTCCTGATCCTCGACGCGGTCGACTTTGACGACGACGCCGTCGGTGCCGTAATCGAGGTCGTGGCGCTTCTCTTTCCAGCTCTCGATGAATGCGAGCGCGTCGTCGGCATCCTTCGCGCGCTTCCAGTGCGGGTTCGTGCGGATGCCGAGCGCAAGAAGCCGCTCGAGAAGCTCGTGCTGCGACTTCACCTCGAGCCCAGCGGCTGAGTACGACCACATCGCGAGATTGCGCTTCGATGTCGCGCTCGGGTCGAGCTGCCGCACCGCACCCGCAGCGGCGTTTCGCGGATTCGCGAACAGCGCTTCGCCTCGCTCGGCGCGCTCCCTATTTGTCGCCTCGAACGACGCGGTCGGCAGATACACCTCACCTCGCACGTCGACCCGGCCCGGCACCTTCTCACGGAACGTGAGCGGGATCGACTTGATCGTCCGGAGATTCGCGGTCACGTCCTCGCCGAAGGTCCCGTCGCCGCGCGTCGCGCCCTGGACGAACCGACCGTCCTGATAGGTGAGGTTGATCGCCAGCCCGTCGATCTTCAGCTCGCAGACGTATCCGACGTCTTCGCGGCCGAGACCCTTGCGCACGCGCTGGTCAAACGCGCGGAACTCAGTTTCATCGAAGGCGTTGGAGAGCGACAGCATCGAATGCGCGTGCTGGACCGGAGCGAAGCGGTTCGAGGCGGGCGCGCCGACCCGCTGTGTCGGCGACTCCGGCGTGACGAGCTCGGGGTGCTTGGTCTCGAGCTCCTGGAGCTCGCGCATCAGCGCGTCGTACGACTGGTCGGCGATCGTGGGCATATCGAGCACGTGGTACTCGTAGTTCGCCTTCTCGATGCGCTCGCGCAGCTCGGCGGCGCGCTTCTGCGGGACTGGCGTTGCCACGACGTAATTGTTCACCGCGCAAGTCGTACGCGCATGGTCCGACTTGGGCGCAAATTCCTCAGACGCGACTGACGCTCACGTGGCGCACCATGGGATGGTGAGGACCCTCGTCGCCTCGCTCACCCTCGCGTCGCTCTTGATCGGCGCGTGCAGCCCGGTGGTGTCGCCGCCGACGCCGAGGTCATCCTCGGTCGCCAGCGCCACGCCCGCCGTCACCGTCTCAGCGAGCCCGTCCCGCTCCGAAGCGCCCGCCTTCGCTGTGAACCCGCCGGTGCAGTACCTCGACCCGAAGACGATCTTCACGACGACCTACACCGCCCTCGTTCGCAGTGACGACGCCGGGACAACGTGGGCGGGCCTCGGTGCGCCGCAGTTCGCACGATTCGACGAACTGCGCATGATCGACCGCGCACGCGGTTGGAGCGTCCTCTACTACCGACGGGACCAGCCGCAGGTCGGCTGCCAGCAGGCGTCCAACGCGGCGCCCTGCCGCAGCGCCGTGGGCGTGACCAGCGACGGCGGTCGCACCTGGACGGACCGGCTCACGATTCCGCTGGACCCGGGCGGCGGTGCAACGATCGCTCACCTTCAGGCCGTGGACGTGTCGCATGCCTGGGTCCTCGTCACCACGACATGCGACAACACCGGCTGCACCAAGGAGCTCCGTTCGACGGCGGACGGCGGCCTTACGTGGAGGACGCAGCGCGCCGGCCATCTCGCGCAGCTGCGAGTCGCGAGCCCCACGCGAGCATGGGTCAGCGTCGATGTGGGCAGCGGTTCCATCGTCTACGGCACGGCCGATGGCGGTGCGACCTGGCGCCAGCAGCTCGCGACGGAGCAGCCCGTGATCGCGCTCGACGCGGCGAGCGAGCGCGACGCCTGGGCGCTGACCCGCGACGGTGCGTACTGCACGTCGAGCACCTGTCAGCGTTACGAGCTGCTCGTCACGCACGACGGCGGAGGCACGTGGTCCTCCCTCGCGAATCCGAAAGACAACGTAGCTGCCGCGCCGACGCCATCGTGCACCTCCGGGCACTTCGACAGCCCGGTCTTCGCGAGCCCGCAGGTCGGGTGGCTCGGCCTGAGCCGCGGCGCGGGCGGAGTTGTCGGCGGCGGCGGGATGATGCGGACCGACGACGGCGGTCGCACCTGGACATGCTCAGCGATCCCGCCCAACGTCGATCGCATGAGTGCCGCGGATCCGACGAACGTGCTCGCGCTCTCGCGCGACGTGCAGACCGCGGCGTATTCAATGTGGCTCTCGCGTGACAGCGGTCGGAGCTGGTCGCGTATCCTCGCGCGCTGATGGCCTCCGCACCGCCGGTCACCGCGATCGACCTCCTGCAGTTCTCCGAGATCGTCGACAACGCGCGCACCGACGGCGAGCGCGGGCAGAGCACCGGCGTGGTCGCGACGGCGAACGACGGCCGACCCGATGTCGCGCTGAAAGGCAGCCTCATGGTGTGGGACGCCGACCACCTCGCATGGTGGGAGCGCGGCCACGGCGAGACCGAGGCCGCGCTGCGCGCGGATCCGCAGGTGGCCGTGCTGGTGCGGAACGTCACGCGCGACAAGCGGTCCCTCCGCTTCTATGGCACGGCGCGGATCGTCGACGACGCGGAGTTGCGCGAACGCATCTGGGAGCGCGTGATCCCGCTCGAGAAGGACACCGATCCAGAGAAGCAGGGCGTCCCTGTCCTTGTCCGCGTCGACCGCGTACGCGCGGGGAAGTTCGACATCCAGCGCCGCTAGCGCGCCGCTTTCTTCTGTCGCGGGCTCATGGTCTCTTTCGGCGGTTGCCACTTCGATTTCTCTCGCCCGGGGCGCCCCCCGTGCCGCGGATCCGGAACGGTCTCTCCGCCCTGCTTCCGTTTGCGCGCGCGGCTCGTGACACCGGTCTCGGGGTCCTGGCGCGCGACCTTCTGCGCACCAGTTGCCGCCCGCTTCGTCGGCGTCGGGCCACGCCCCCTCGCTTTTTCGGCTCGCGTCTTCGGCATGTCGTCCTCCTTTCAATCGCAGGGGCGAACTCCCTGCGACCCACCTCGTTCCGGTTCTGTCCGAGCGTACGCTGACGCGCGTGGACGAGTCGCAGGTCGAGCGCACCCTCATCGCCTGCGAGCAAGCCCTGGCCGCCGGGGGCAAGCCCGATCTCCGGGAGCTCGGCTTCTGGCGCGCGGTGACGGCTGTGAAGAAGCGCGGCGATCTTGTCGAGCGCTACGCGTCGCGCGTGGCCGCGATCGATCACGAGACGTTCCGCCGCCGCGTCCCCCTCGCCTTCCCGGTCACGCTCGGCGTCATCGCGCTCGACGTCGCGCTGTTTGGCGGCTTGCTGCTGCTCGCGATCGCAGCTGGCGTCCCACATCCGTGGCGCGAGGTCCTCGTCCTCGCGGCGACCGGCGCGCTTGACGTGGCCACGCACGGCCTCGCGCATCTCGCCGTCGGCACGTTCGCTGGGATCGGCTTCACCGATTGGTTCGTCAGCCTGCCCAAGCCGCCCGGCTTCAAGATCGACTACGCGTCGTACCTGCGCGCATCACCCCGACAGCGAGCCTGGATGCACGCAGCGGGCGCGATCGCCACGAAAGCCACGCCCTTTCTCGTCATCCCGTACGCGATCGCGATCGACACCGACGCCTGGGCGGTACTCGCCATCCTCGCGCTCGGCATCATCCAGATCCTGACGGATCTCCTGTACTCGGTCAGGGCGTCGGACTGGAAGAAGTTCCGCCGCGAGATGCGTTTGGCGCGCTAGGCCTTCGCCAGCTTCGCGAACGACGCCATCAGCTTCTTCACGCCCTTGTCCGGAAACGCGACCGTGACCTCCTCGTCATCGCTGCGCACCTGGCTGGACACCACGACGCCACTCCCGAGCGACGGGTGACGCACATGGTCGCCGGCACGGAACTTCGTCTCGCCTGGCGCGATGCGCCGTCGAGCCGCTTCGGCGCGGCCGGTCCACGCACCGGACAGGCCGGTCAGCGCAGCATCGTGGCGCGCGGCTTTGCGCTCCTCGTAACGCTCGCGGTCGCGTTCCCAGTCGAGGTCGGCCCACACGTCGCGCTCCTCCGTCTCGACGCGACCGCGGTGCTCGATCCCCTCCGACGGCAGCTCGAGCAGGAACCGCGACGGCGGGTTCTCGTTGGTGCGGCCGAAGAGCATCCGCCGGCGAGCGAACGTCAGGAACGCGCGGTCCCTCGCGCGCGTGATGCCTACGTAGGCGAGGCGGCGCTCCTCCTCGATACGCTTCTCGTCGTCGAGCGAGCGCGCGTGCGGGAACACGCCGTCCTCCATGCCGGTGAGGAAGACGATCGGGAACTCCAGACCCTTCACCGCATGCAGCGTGATGAGCGTGGCGACCGGTTTCGCTTCGGCGAGCTCGTCCTGGTCCGCGACGAGCGCGACCTGCTCGAGGAACGCGGGCAGCTGCTCCTCCTGCGGGAGCGTGAGGAACTCCTCGGCGAGGCTGCGCAGCTCGAGCACGTTCGCATGCCGCTCCTCTCCCTCCTCGGTGCCGTCTTTCAGGTAGGTGCCGTAGCCGGTCGCCTCGATCACGTGATCAACGAGATCCGGAAGCTCGCGCGTCGCCGCCGCTTCGCGCAGCTTCACGAGGAGCCGACCGAACGCGGTGAGCGCCGTCTGCTGCCGCTTCGGGATATCCGAGATCTCATCGGCCCGGAGCATCGCCTCCGTCGGTGTCAGCTCGTTCGCGCGCCCGAACGCCAGGAGCCTCGCCCGTGTCTTGTCGCCGATGCCGCGGGGCGGTGTGTTGATCACTCGCGCGAGCCCGACGCTGTCGAGCGGGTTCCGAACGATGCGGAGATACGCGAGCGTGTCCTTGACCTCACGACGCTGATAGAAGGACACGCCGCCGACGACCTGGTACGCGAGACCGAACCGGCGGAACACATCCTCGATGGCGCGCGACTGTGCGTTGGTCCGGTACAGGACTGCGACGTCGCGGTTGTTCTTCACCTCGCCCAGCCGCTGCAGGCGCTCGATCTCGCGCGCGATCGCTTCGGCCTCGTGATGCTCGTCGTAGGCCTCCATCACGACGACCGCCGGGCCGCCCTCACGCTTGGTCCAGAGCTTCTTCTCTTTGCGAGCGGCGTTGTTGCGCACGACCGACCACGCGGCGTCGAGGATCTTCTGTGTGCTGCGGTAGTTCTGCTCGAGCTTCACGACCTTCGCGTTCGGGTAGTCGCGCTCGAAGTCGAGGATGTTGCGCACGTCCGCGCCGCGCCAGCTGAACACGCTCTGGTCGTCGTCGCCGACGACGGCGAGGTTCTGCCGGAACCCGGCGAGGTAACGCAGCAGCACGTACTGGGTGCGATTGGTGTCCTGGTACTCGTCGACGAGGATGTGCTGGTAGCGCTCCTGCCACTTCTCGAGCGCGGCGTCGCTGGTCTCGAAGAGCCGGCAGACCAGCACCAGCAGGTCGTCGAAATCGACGGCGTTGTTCTCGCGCAGGAGCGCGTCGTAGCGCTGCCACACGAGCGCGGCGATCCGGTCGAGCTGATTGCGCGGCGCGGCAGCCATGTCGGCCGGGCCCTTCAGGTCGTTCTTCGAGCTGGAGATCGCGGCGCCGATGGCGCCGGGTGTGAACAGGCGCTCGCTCACGCCCTGCTCCTCCATCGTCTGGCGTATCAGCGCCCGCTGGTCGCCTTCGTCGTAGATCACGAACCCGCGGTCGATGCCGACGAGCGGGCCGTCCCGGCGCAGCAGGCGGGCACAGAACGCGTGGAACGTGCCCACGGTCAGGTCTTGTAGCTGCGTCCCGGCAAGCAGGCGCTCGAGCCGCTCCTTCATCTCTCGGGCCGCCTTGTTCGTGAAGGTCACTGCCAGGATCGACCGCGGCGACGCCCCCTCCCGGATCAGGAACGCGACGCGGTGGGTCAGAACGCGCGTCTTCCCCGAGCCGGCACCGGCCAGAATGAGCAGCGGTCCGTCGCCGTGGGTCACGGCGGCGCGCTGCTCCGGATTCAGGGGGTCGAGGATGGGGTCGGGCACTGTTTCGATGGTATGTGCGACGGCGGCTTGTGGATGAAATGCGCTAGTCCGTGGACAACGCGGCCACGCGATTGTGGAGAAGGCACTTTTCCGCCGGAACGGTGCCCATCACATTGCTCGTCATTCCCGGGGAGCTTGCGTCTGGGGGAGAGATCCGCCGACGCCGGAGCCTCGGGATTTTCTTGCCCTGTCGACGATGTGTTGAAAAGCGCGGCGCGTTTGTGGATGAGTTCGTCCGCGGTCCGTGGATAAGCGGGTTGCCTGCCCTCCCACTCGCCGAGTATGTTTCCTCTGTCCCGAGGGGACTGTCAAAGGGAACGGGTCCGAGATTCCATCAAGGACACCGGTCCCCGGGAGCGCAACCGGAGATAGCATCAAAGGCGGTCCGAGAGGATATCGAGGATCGGCTCCACGGCCAGGCCGCTGACCATCGATGCAGCGGTAGGGCACGGAGGCAGTTCGCTCGGGACGCTTTTTGTCCATTTCATCCGGCACTGGACGCCGTCCGTACAGTCCTCGCTGATGCCGAACACCCCAGATCAGCCTGACGACGTCCTGATCATCGCGCTCGCCGAGCGCGATCTCGGCGCGCTGGCGAACCTCTACGACCGCTACGGGCGGCTTGCGTACGCGCTCGCCTACCGGATCCTCGGCGAGGGCGAGGCGGCGGAGGACGTTGTCCACGACGCCTACATCTCAGCGTGGCGGGGAGCGGCGAGCTACAAGCGCGAGCGCGGCAACGTTCGCGGCTGGCTCATGTCGATCGTGCACCACCGCGCTGTCGACGTGCTGCGCCGCAAGACGACCTTCCGGCAGGCGCCCCTCGAGGCCGCCGCCGAGCGGGCCGCCGATGACGACACGGCGGAGGCGGCTGAGCGCAACGTCGAGCACCAGACCGTGCGCGCGGCGCTCGAGGGCCTCCCGCAGGCGCAGCGGCGCACGATCGAGCTCGCATACTTCGGCGGATACACCCACGTCGAGCTGGCCGAGCTCATGGGCGTACCGCTCGGCACCGTGAAGGGTCGGATGCGCATCGGGCTGCAGAAGCTCCGACGCGCCCTCGAGCTCCAGGGGAACTCCCGAGAGCAGTCACGATGAACCACGTCACCGACGAGCTCGAGCTCTACTCGCTCGGCGCCCTGCCGCCGTCTCCGCGAGCGGATCCTGGGCTCGGCCCGCGCGGACCTGGTGCCCGACCGCGCACCCGCCCGCGACACCGCGTGGGTCGCCCGACTCGTCCGGCCGGCGCTCGGCCTGGCCGCGGCCCTCTGGCTGGGGGTCGGCGCTGCCGCGATCGCGGGCGACTACGTCACCAAGTCGAACGAGATCGCGGTCCTGGAGCGCGAGCGTGCGTCACTGGAGCGGATCGTCGAGGGCATCCGCGAGGGTGGGCGCTGGTGGTACATGGGCGGCAAGGACGACTGGGCCGGTATGGGCGGAACGCTCATCGCACCGCGCGCCGAAGGCCGGCCGCCGTTCGTCGTGTTCCACGACCTCAAGCCGCTCGAGGATCCGAAGCAGCTCTACACGATCTGGCTGGTGAGCCCAGACAACACCTGGGTCCGCGGCGCGACCTTCCGACCGGACGGCAGGGATGTCCAGGCCGTCGACGTCACCGCGGCCATCGCCGGATTCGACCGCTGCGCGGTGACGGTCGAGAACTCGGCGTGGGGTCGCCGCGCGGGGCCGATCGTCATGGAGTCGAGGATCGTTCCGCCGACGCCCTAGCCTAGGCGCGCATCGGAAAAGAGAAGAGCCCCGCTTTTCAGCGGGGCTCTCCAGTTCGCAGCTAGCGGATCGGACTAGTAATCCATCCCGCCGCCACCGGGCATCGAAGGAGCCTTGTCCTTCTCGGGAAGGTCTGTGATCAGCGCTTCGGTGGTCAGGATCATGGCCGCGATGGATACCGCGTTCTCGACCGCCGAGCGGACCACCTTCGCGGGGTCGATGACGCCCGCCTTGGTGAGGTCGACGATCTCGTTCTTCATGACTTCGTAGCCCCAGACGTTCGACTTGGTCTCCGCCTGCTTGCGACGGATGCTGTCAAGCATGACCGAGCCATCCTGTCCGGCGTTCGCGACCAGCTGGCGGAACGGCTCCTCGAGGGCGCGCCGCAGGATGTTCACACCGGTGAGCTCGTCACCCTCGGCCTTGACCTTGTCGAGGCCCTTGATGGCGTTGAGCAGGGTGACCTCGCCGCCGGGGACCATGCCCTCCTCGACGCCCGCGCGGGCCGCCGAGAGCGCGTCCTCGACGCGGTGCTTCTTCTCCTTGAGCTCGACCTCGGTCGCGGCGCCGACCTTGATGATCGCCACGCCGCCGGCGAGCTTCGCGAGACGCTCCTGGAGCTTCTCCTTGTCGAAGTCGCTGGTGGTCTCCTCGACCTGCGCCTTGATCTGCTTCACGCGTGCCAGGATCTTGTCCTGGTCGCCCTTACCCTCGACGAAGGTGGTCTCGTCCTTGTCCGCCGTCACGCGGCGAACGCGGCCGAGGTCCTGGATCGTCGTGGCGTCTAGCTTGCGACCGGCCTCTTCGGTGATGACCTGGCCGCCGGTGAGGATCGCGATGTCCTCGAGCATCGCCTTGCGGCGGTCGCCGAAGCCCGGCGCCTTGACGCCGAGCACATTGAGCGTGCCGCGCAGCTTGTTCACGACGAGCGTGGCGAGCGCCTCGCCGTCGATGTCCTCGGCGACGATCACGAGGTTCTTCGTGACCTGCACGAGCTTCTCGAGCACCGGCAGGATGTCGGTGATCGCGGAGATCTTCTTGTCGGTGATGAGGATGTACGGGTCCTCGACGACCGCTTCCATGCGGTCGGCGTTGGTGACGAAGTACGCCGAGATGTATCCGCGGTCGATCTGCATGCCCTCGACGAACTCGGTCTCGAACTGCAGCCCCTTGGACTCCTCGACGGTGATCACGCCCTCGCGGCCGACCTTGTCCATCACGTCCGCGATGAGCTGACCGATGACCTCGTCGGCGGCGGAGATCGTCGCGATCTGAGCAATCTCGGCCTTGCCTTTGACTTCCTTCGCCTCGGCCTTGATGGCCTCGACAACCGCAGCGCCGCCCTTCTCGAGGCCGCGCTTCAGGAGCATCGGGTTCGCGCCCGCGGCGATGTTGCGCAGACCCTCGTGCACGATCGCCTGCGCGAGGACGACCGACGTGGTCGTGCCGTCACCGGCGATGTCGTTGGTCTTGGTGGCGGCTTCCTTCAGGAGCTGCGCGCCCATGTTCTCGAATGGATCCTCGAGCTCGACCTCGCGAGCGACGGTGACACCGTCGTGGGTCACGGTCGGCGAGCCGAATTTCTTGTCGAGCGCGACGTTGCGCCCCTTCGGACCGAGCGTGGTCTTCACGGCGTTCGCCATGATGTCGACGCCCTGCTTCAGCCTCTTTCGCGCTTCATCGGTGAATACGAGTTGCTTTGCCATAAATTCCCTCTCCCTATTCCTCGATGCGCGCGAGGACGTCCTTCTCCGAAAGGATCAGGTACTCCTCACCGTCGAGCTTGAATTCGGTTCCGGCGTACTTCTGGTAGAGGACGCGCTCGCCCTCTTTGAGCTCGACCGGGACGCGCTTGCCGTCGTCGTCACGGTCGCCTGGGCCGACCGCGAGCACGCGGCCTTCCATCGGCTTCTCTTTCGCGGTGTCGGGAAGGAAGATCCCGCTCTTGGTGGTCTCATCGCGATCGAGCGCCTTGATGACCACGCGGGACCCGAGTGGCTTGAGCTTGATCTTCTCTGCGACTGCTGCCATTGAATTTCCCCCTTCACTTCGCCCGCGCCGGTGCCCGGCTGGGGCTTTCGTTTGGATTAGCACTCGCCCTGGTTGACTGCTAACACTCTAGGACAGGGCCGAAAACCCTGTCAAGGCAACCGCTCGCTAGCTTTCGGACGCGCTAGTGCTTGATGAGCGAGAGAGGATCGATGAGCTCGCCATCACGCCACACCACGAAGTGCACGTGAGGGCCGGTCGTCATGCCGGTCATGCCGATAGCACCAATGATCTGGCCCTGTTGCACCTCATCGCCGGCTTTGACGCGCGGCGGCGCGATCCGGTCGTCGAGATGCGCGTAGAGCGACACGAGACCGCCGGTGTGGGCGATCAACACGACCATCGCGCCATCGGGAAGATGTCCGACCCACACGACGCGTCCCGCCGCGGCGGCGATGACTGGCGAGTACATCGCGGTCGCGATGTCGATGCCTTCATGGAAGTTCGGGTAGTACTGGCCGCGCCAGGTGCGTGCGGGCTCGAACCAGAAAGGGGTTGGTCCGAATTCCTGGGTGAGCTCGCCCTGCGCCGGGATGCTCCACGCCCCGTTCGCTGAAGCGCTCACCGCGTATGGCGCGAGGGCGACGGAATCGGCCTGCAGCGCGACGTACTGCTGCTTCAGCTCCACCCGCAGCGTGCGCATCTCCTCCGCCGCTTCGAGGGTCGCGGCCGATACGGTCGCGGCGGCGGGTGTCCGCTCGCTCGCCGAAAGGCGGAGCGCCTCGCGCTCCAGACGGCTCCGTACGGCGCTGGGCTTCTCGGTGAGAGCCGCCAGCGTGCTGAGCTGCGCCGCTTTCTCGCTCCGCGCCGCCGCGACCTCGTGCGCCTGCTGCTGGAGCGCGGCGATGTCGCGCGCGGAGTCCTTCGCGTAGGTGATGATCTCGTTGTAGTTCGCGCCACTGGGCGCGGCGCGCCCGACGCGAGGAACCGGCGCGGCCCGCGGCGGGTCCTCAGCAAGCGCGGGCGCCGCCATCCCCAGAAACACGAGGACGACGGCACTCGCGATCGCAGCTGCCCCAAAGGGGCCGTGAACCAACCCTTTTCCCACTGCGGCCAACACTGCGTGCGAACACCGGTACACCGGTGCTCTGCTCCGTGCACGACCGATAGGACGAGCAGCCGTATGGCCGTGGAGCGTTCAAGCGCGCGAATACGCACGAATGACGCCTCCGCGCGCTGATGCCGTACGCAATGGGGTCGAAAAGTCGGAGCTTGGGGCGAATCGCTGCATTCGTTGATACGCCACCGAGACTGATTTGGCTCGCTTGCTCACCCCTGCGATTTCAGGGGTCGAGGCTGCGGGAGGCCTCGAGTCACGCCTCCCGGTTCTTGTCGGCCTCGCGTATGAGACGCCAGACGCGCTCCGGCGTCGCGGGTAGCTCGTGCGGGAAGACACCGAAGAGGCGTCCGAGCGCGGACGCGACCGACCCGCCGATGGTGTTCCCCGCCCCTTCGCCGGCACCCTTCGCGCCGTACGGGCCCGACCCGTCGCGACGCTCGGCGAGCAGATGGATCACTTCGTCCGGCAGGTCGCTGAAGCGCGGCACGCGGTAGTCGACGACATTGGGATTCGCGAGCTGCTCGCCGTCGTACACGAGCTCCTCGTGCAGTGCCGCGCCGAGGCCCATCATCGCGGCGCCCGCATCCTGGCCGTGCACGAGCGCCGGGTTGATCGCGAAGCCGACGTCGCCCACGGTCGTGAGCTTGGTGATGTGCACCTGCCCCGTCTCGCGATCGACCGTCAGCTCGAGGCCGCTGCAGCCGATCTCATAGAAGGGCGGCATCTTCGCAAAGCCCTCGGCCCGGCGGACCGCGCCGTGGCCGAGCACCTCGCCGCCCGCGCCGAACCACTTCTCGATCACCTCGCCGTAACTGAGCTCGCCGCCCTTCGCGCGGATGCCACCCGCGGTGTCTTCGATGTCCTCGCTCGAGACCGAGAGCGCCTGCGCCGCGAGCTCGCGCACGCGCCGCCGCGCGTCGCGGCACGCCTCCTGGACGGCGCGGCCGGTGATCGTCGTGGTCCGGCTTGCGCCGGTCGTCCGTTCGTACGTGACCACGCCGGTGTCTCCGTTCACGACGCTCACGCTCTCAAGGGTCACGCCGAGCTCTTCGGCCACGATCTGCGCGAGGACCGTGCGCGACCCCTGACCCAGCTCGGTCGAGCCGGTGAAGAGCGTGACCGATGAATCGGAGTGGATGCGGACCGCCGCTGTCGACGTCGGGTACGCGCCAGCGTCCGACGCCGATACGCCGAGGCCTATCGAATGCCCGGCCGTCGCGCCCGGCCATTCGAGCGCGGCCGAAAGGCAGCGCAGATCGTCTTTCAGATCCGCATCGAGCGGTCGCTTCCCGGGCATGAGCTCCTCGCCGGGGCCGACGAGGTTTCGTAGGCGGATCTCCACGGGGTCGAGACCCAGCACCTCCGCGGCCTCGTCCATCTGGAGCTCGCCGGCGATGTTCCCCTGCGGCGCGCCGAAGCCACGCAGCGAGCTCGACGGGACGGTGTTCGTGAACACGGAGCGCGCGACCACCCGCAGCGCTGGTATGCGATACGGCCCGAAGCACCGGTTGGCCGTCTTGGAATTCACCAGCGGCGTGTTGTCGGTGTACGCGCCGTTGTTCATCACGATCTCGAAGTCACGGGCGAGGAGCAGACCCTCGGTCGTGAACGCCGAGCGCGCGCGGATCCGCGCCGATGCGGAGCGCGTCGTGAGGATCGCCTCCTCGACGCTGAGGTCCAGTTTCACCGGCCTTCCTCCAGTTTCACCGGCCTTCCCGTGAAGTACGCGGCCGCGGCGGTCATGCCCTCGACCTTGGTGTACGACTTCGTGCCGTAGCCGCCGCCGACGTACGGCGCGCTCACGCGCACGCGGGCGAGCGGCAAGTGGAACATCCGCGCGAGGTCGCGCCGGACCATGTACACATGCTGCGCGCTCGAGTACACGACCAGGTCGCCCTGGTCGAAGAACGCGAGCGCGTTATACGGCTCCATCGCGTAGCCGTAAAGCATCGGGTAGCGGTATTCGCCCTCGATCACGATCGGGGCGTTCGCGAGCGCTCGGTCGACGTCACCCCAGCCAACGCGAGCGATCGCGCAAACGTTGGTGGGTAGTCCGCCCTCACCTTCGTCCATGCCCTCGTCCCCCACCCGCTCGCCGCGGCGCTCGTGCAGGTTCGGCGCACCTGGTTTCAGCGCGTCGTCCGTGTCGATGACGACGGGCAGCTCCGCATAGGTGACCTCAACGAGCTCCGCGGCCTCCGCGGCCTCGCGCCTGGACTCCGCGACGACGAGGGCGACCGGCTCGCCGTGGAAGCGCACGCGCTCGATCGCGAGGACCGGGTGATCCAGGACGACGTGGCCGTAATAAGGAGTGAGGCCCGCGGCGATGAGGTCGGCTCCCGTGAGCACGCGGATGACGCCGGGACGGGCCGCGGCCGCGTCTCTGTCGATGCTCGTGATCCGCGCGTGCGCCCGCGTCGAGCGGACGACGATCGCGTGGGCCATGCCCGGCACGGAGAGATCGACCGCGTACCGCGCCGAGCCGGTGACCTTCGCGATGCCGTCGGCGCGTCGCGCGGATGTCCCGGCGATGCGCATCAGCGCGCGCTCCGCATCTGAGCGGCGGCGTCGAGCACCGCGTCGACGATGGTCTGGTATCCGGTGCAGCGGCAGATGTTGCCTTCCATCCAGTGGCGCACCGCGGCGGCATCGGGGTCGGGACGCGCGTCGAGCAGCGCCTTCGCCGAGACGATCATCCCCGGCGTGCAGTAGCCGCACTGGAATGCGAAGCGATCGATAAAGGCCTCCTGCAGCGGATGAAGCTTCGTACCGTCGGCCAGACCCTCGATGGTCTCGACCAGCTTGCCGTCGGCCTCGATCGCGAGCGTCGTGCAGGAGCTCACCGGTCGTCCGTCGAGGAGCACGGTGCACGCGCCGCAGACCTGCGTGTCGCAGCTCAGCTTGGTACCGACGAGCCCGAGACCGCGCACGAGCTCGATGAGAAGCGTCTGATCCTCGACCTCGAGGCGGCGGTCGACACCGTTCAGGCGAAGCCCGATCTCCCGTTTGCCCATCTACGACGCCTGCGCCAGGAGCGAGTCGACGGCACGCTGGGCGAACACGCCGACCAGATGCCGCTTGTATTCAGCGCTGCCGGCGAGATCCGCGGTGGGCTCGACCGCGGCCCGTGCGGCTTCGGCGAGCGCCTCGCGCGTCCCAGCTGCGCGCGCGTCCGCGCCCGCGAACTGCGCGGTGGGCACCACGCGCGCCATTTCGTCAACGGCACCGACCACCACGGTTGGCGCGCCGACGAAGCGTCCGTCGTGTACGGTCGCCACCGCGGCGACGCCGACGCTTGGCCGCTCGAGGATCTGGAACTTCACGTACGCGATGCGGACGTCCCTCGCGGGGAGCGGGACCTCGATCGCGACGATGATCTCGTCAGGCGCGATGGCGGTCTCGTACATGCCGGTGATGAAGTCGGCGATCGGGAGCGAGCGCGAGCCGGAGGTCCCCTCAAGCAGCACGCGCGCGCCGAGCGCCATGAGGAGTGCGGGCGGATCGGCGTGTGGCTCGGCGAACGCGAGGTTCCCGGCGAGCGTGCCGGCGGCGCGCACGCGCACGTTCGCGACGTTCGCCTCGAGGCGCGCGAAGGCCGGCAGAGCCTTGGCGACGACCGCGTCGCGCTCGATGTCCCAGTGCGTGGCGGTCGCGCCGATGCGCAGCGTGTCCTTCGTCGCGCTGATCCCACTCAGGGATGGGATCGGCTTCACGTCGATGAGGTGCGGCCAGCGCGCGACGCCAAGCTTCATCGCCAGAAGGAGCTCGGTGCCTCCCGCGTACACGGCGGCATCCTCGCCGAACAACCGGCGCAGCTGCACGGCCTCCTTGACGGAGGTGACTTTATGAACGTCGAAGCGTCGCAGCATCGGTGGACCGTCGCGTCATGACGACGGCGACTGTACCGGCTCGACCGTGGGCCCGCGCCCACCCAGCTCCTTGCTCGCGTTGTCGAGGAACTCCTGAAGGATCTTGTCGCCCTTCTTGCGGATCGCGCCGGCCCCGAGCGTCGCGACCTTGCCCGTCACCTCATACCGTCCGGTGACTCCGAGCGATGTCCCGGTGCCATCGGGCTCGACCACGAGCTCGATCGTGGCCGAGATGCGCGACGCGACCTGACGATCTTCGCCCGACGCGGTCACCCGCATCCTGCGGTCGTCACCGCGATCAACGGTGAGATCGAGATCCGCGCGCATGGCGAACGGTCCGAGCCGGTCCTCCAGGAGCGCGGCATAACGACGCGGCGGATCGACATCGCGCACGTCGCGCACGACGGAGACCCAGGACGCCACGCGACGCACGTCGTTGACCGCGTCCCATACGGCGTCGGGGCCGGCATCGAGTCGGATCGTCTTCGCGAAGTCCTGCAGCACGCACGCCTCCTCGGGACGGCGATTATTTCATCGCGGTACGATGAGCCGCGATCACGCATCGCGCCCACGAGAGGTACGAAGATGAGCGACACGTCCGCGGCGACCGGGAAAGAGCAGCAGCGCCCCGCCTTCTGGGGACGCGGCGCCTACGAGCTCTTCCTCGAGTCCGAGGGCATTCCGGTCCTGGGAGGCGTCGCCGTCGACGATCTGCGCACCGCGCAGCTCGCGAAGTGGCCGCGGCTCGACGCCCGCGGCGCGTACATCCGCCTGATGGGCGCCGAGGACACCGACAACGCGTACCTGATCGAGCTCGAACCGGGAAAGTCGAGCGCGCCCGAGAAGCATCTCTTCGAGGAGTACTTCTTCGTGCTGACCGGCCGCGGCACCTGCGAGGTCTGGAACGAAGGTGAGAAGCCGGCCGCCTTCGAGTGGCAGGAGGGCAGCCTGTTCTCCGTCCCGCTCAACACCCAGCACCGACTTCACAACGGTTCGGGCTCGCTCCCCGCGCGCCTGCTCGCGGTGACGACGATGCCGATCATGATGAATCTCCTCCACAACACCGACTTTATCTTCAACGCGCCGTACGTTTTCACCGATCGCTACGACGGGCGCAAGGAATACTTCGACGGCGCGGGCACGCTCTTCACGGGGCGCGTGTGGGAGACGAACTTCGTCGCGGACGTGCGGCGTTTTCAGCTGAAGGACTGGCACGAGCGCGGCGCGGGCAGCAAGAACATCCGCTTCGAGTTCGCGAACAACACCATGGTGTCCCACGTATCCGAGTTCCCCGTCGGCACCTACAAGAAGGGGCATCGCCACGGACCCGGCTACCACGTGGTCATGCTGAACGGCGAGGGCTATTCGCTCATGTGGCCGGACGGCGCGAAGGAGATGACCGAGGTCAACTGGAAGCCGGGTGCGTTGTTCGTTCCGCCTGGGCAGTGGTGGCATCAGCACTTCAATACCGGCAGCGACCCGGCGCGCTACCTCGCGATCCGCTGGGGCGGCAACCGGTGGAAGCTGACCGCGTACCTGGACAACCAGGGTGTCGACAAGGATGTGAGCCAGGGCGGGAACCAGATCGAGTACGAAGACCAGGACCCGAAGATCCACCGCACGTACCTCGAGCGGTGCGCCGCGGGCGGCGTGAAGGTGCACATGGATGAGTTCAAGGTCCGCGTCTAGCGCACGCATCCCCTGAGCCACTCGCACGCCCACCATGGCGACGATGACGACGACCACGGAGGCCAGGTCGCGACCGAGCGGCTGCGCCTGCGTACCGTCGGCATCGACATCGGCACGACGACGTCTCATCTCATCTTCTCGGAGCTCGGCCTAGAGCGTCAGGGCATCCGCCTATCGAGCGCGTACGTCGTCGTGGAACGGAAGGTGATCCATCGCTCAGACGTGATCCTCACGCCGTACTCGTCGGAGAGTCGCATCGACACGGACGCGATCGCGACGTTTATCGCGCGCTCATACGCGGAGGCCGGCTGGTCGCCCGACGTGGTGGACACCGGCGCGGTGATCATGACCGGCGAGGCTGCCCGCAAGGAGAACGCCTCGGCGATCGTCCAGCGCTTCAGCGGCCAGGCCGGCAAGTTCGTGTGTGCGACTGCCGGTCATCATCTCGAGAGCCTCCTCGCCGCGCATGGCTCCGGCGCGGTCGCGCTGTCGCGCGACGCGGCGACGCCGCTCGTCCTGAACATCGACATCGGTGGCGGCACGACAAAGCTCGCGGTCTGCCGCGATGGCCGTGTCGAGGAGACCGCCGCGCTCGACATCGGCGCGCGCCTGGTCTCCTGGGACAAGGCAGGCACGATCCGCTCGGTCAGCCGCGCCGGCGCGCGCGTCGCGAAGGACGCCGGGGTCAAGATCGCGGCGGGCGACCCGCCAGACGAACGCGCGCTGGACGCGATCGCCGAGCGGATCGCAGATCTCGCGCTCCGCATCCCAACTGCAAAGGACTTGGAGGACGCGTCGCTGTGGCTCACCGAGCCGCTCGTCGCGCGCGGTCCCTTTCGCACTCTGGTGTTCTCCGGCGGCGTCGGCGAGTACATCAACGGCTTGCAGGATGCTGAGTTCGGCGATCTCGGTCTACATCTCGGACGTGCGATCCAGCGCCGGCTCGCCGAATTCGAAGTGCTGCGGCCCGTCGAATCGATCCGCGCGACTTGCATCGGCGCGTCGCAGTACAGCGTTCAGGTCAGTGGAGACACGCTGTTTCTGTCGGACCCGTCGCTCCTACCGCTTCGCGACCTCGCCGCGATCGCCGTCCGCCCCCAGACGCCTAACGCGGGAGCGATCGCCGACGAAATCCGTCGCGGCATCACGCGCCTTGATCGCGAAGACGGTCGCTTCGCCCTCGCGGTGCGTTGGCGTCACGGTCCCGCCTATCCGGCGCTACGTGAGCTGTGCACCGGTATCGCTGACGGAACGCAGGGCCTGCTCGGCGCGCACGGTCCGCTGGTGGTCGTCCTCGACGCTGATCTCGCCGGAGTCGTCGGGCACATGCTCCGCGAAGAGCTCGGTGTACGCGCACCGGTGATCTGCATCGATCAAATTACCCTTTCAGACTTGGATTTCATCGACATCGGCACGGTGATCGCCGAGAAGTCCGTCGTGCCACTGGTCGTAAAGAGCCTCGTATTCTCAGGAGCGCTAGCCAAGGAGTAGATCGGTAAGTACGAGCTCCGGGGCTGTCGCCTGGCGGGGCACCGACGAGGGCAACCGCACGAATAGAAAAAGGGCCGCCCACAACGGGCGGCCCTTTGAAGTTCGATGCCGGAGTGGTGCGGAGCCCCTGGCGGGGGCCGCGAGCAGCACTCCGTATATCGCAGCCGTCAGCTTCGTTCTCCCACGTGGCTCGCAGGCACGTCCGCCTTCGGTTCTCAAATCATACGCATGCGAGCAAGTGTCTCGCGCGGCCTGACGCGTGGCGAACCAGCGCATCCGAGCCGTGCAGACCTCCACTTCTGACGGAGTTGGAGCATGCGGACGCTTCGGGCGTCGAGGTTGCGGCGCGCGACTTAGCATCCGAAATACAAACTGATTAAGCCGCACGGAAGCGTCAATTGGTTCCATCACGTGAACGTGCCCGTCCGAAACCTTCACCCGTATTACTTGCAGATAATCCCCGGACTCGCAAATGGGGAACTCAAGGCGTCCGAAGACTTCTTTGTTGCAGCAGAACGCTCCGACGTTGAAGACATCGCAGGGATCCCAGCGCTCTCCATTCCTGTTGCGAAGAAGACCCAGTTCGAGATGCCACCTGCGCACCTTGCAGTCCTGAAAGACGCGATTCCTCTTGTCAGCCACCTTCTCGTTATTGGCTGGCGCGGAAACGAAAGGCAGTTTGTTGAGCTACTCAACGCATTGCCTCGCGGGCGGCTCACCTTGAACAGTCTCGTCGTCTCAGGCAACGCGACGTCGGCGAACCAGGTTGCCACCGCGCTCGACCTCGCTAATGTGCCACCGCATATTTCCTCTACCGGTTTCTCCGGGCTCTTCGGCTCCGAACTTCGGAACTTCCTCCAAGGCTGATATCCATTTCATCTGAATCTGAGTCGCGACTCTGGCGTTCTTCTTCGTCAATCAGTGGCGAATCACGGATGCCGCTATTCGTCGATCGGGATGCGCACCAAGCGGTAAGATCGGATTTCTCTCGCGGCTGCAGAGATCCATTGCGATGCGCGCGTAGACCAGGGCGGCGTCGGTCAGATCCTTCAGCTTGAACGACTTTGTCCTTGCGTGGCTCTGAGCACGCGGGGCATAGCTGATCGCGGGAATTCCGAGCTCGTTGAAGGCGTTCGTGTCACGCCACATGCTCGTCACGGGATCGCCGACGATCGCGGGCGGTGTGGAGAACGTCTGCGCGTGGCTCCGTTTAATCGCTTCAATGAGATTCTCAGCGCCCTTCGCCTCGAAACCGGGTCGGTAGAGGAACAGCTCGACGGTTCCCTCGACACCCACCTTCGTGAGTACGCCGCGTAGCTCATCGCGAACATCCATCGGGTTCGCGCCGGGCAGGATCCGCGTGTCGACGTAGAACGAGGCGATCTGGGGCGCGCTTGTGAGGTTGAACGGGTAGCCGCTCCGGATCGCGTTCACGCTCGCCTTTGGGACGATCGTGCCCATCGCACCCTTGTACGTGTTCCGCGTCTGATAGTCGTACGCCCACTTCTCGAACTCGGCGATCGCGGCGGTCGCCTTCACGATCGCGTTCGGTGAGTCCGCGAGACCGGTCGGACGAGGCAAGTACGGCGTGTAGTAGCGCGGCGTGTCCGTGAGGATGGTGACCTTGAAATGCGCCTTCCCGGGCTCGATCCCCACGATGCCGAAGCCCGTTCCTTCGGCGACGAGCGCGTAGTCGGCGACGACGCCGTGCGTGACCATAAAGCGCACGCCGAGGTCCTTGCTCATGTAGAGCGGGCCTTGCCACTCCTCGATCGGCTCGCGCGAGATCTCGCCGCAGACCGCGCTCACGATGAGATCGCCCTTCAGTGGGTAGCCCGAGGCCTTGATGGCTTTCGCCGCGACGAGGAAAGCGGCCATCGGTCCCTTGTCGTTGACGACGCCATCTCCATAGATGCTGTCGCCCTCGACCCAGGCTGAGTGGTAGAGCTTGTCGAGCGGGTCGCGCGCGGACCACACCGCATCCGGGCGGAGCGTGGTGTCGAGGTGCGCGTTGAAGATGAGGCTGTGTCCCCCACCCGACCCGTCGATCCACGCGGCGACGTTGAAGCGCTCGGGGATCATCGCGTACTTCTTGGGCGCGAAGCCATTCTTGCCGAGCCATTCGTACACGAACTCGCCGGCGGGTCCCTCGCTCCCGGTGGGGCTGTCGATGTTCCCGAGCGCGAGGGCAAGATCCACGACCTCCTTCGGGTCGATCAGCTTCAGGACGTCGTTCGGAGTCACGCGCGTGCCGGCGTCGACCGGCGAAGTGGGCTTGCGGACCTGGTCCCGTTTCGTGCGCTTGCGAACCTTGTCCGGCTTCATGCTCTGCTCCCTCCCTGGACCGGCACCGCTAACCGCGCGACCGCGGACGCCGTGAGCAGTATCGCGACCGACACGAGGATCGCGGCCTGGGCGTTCGCGAAGTCCATCACCGCGGCGAGCACGACCGGACCGACGAACGCACCCATGTCCGCGGAGAAGCGGTAGCCGCCGAGGACCTGCGTACGGTTCTCCGCCGGAACGATCTCCGAAAGCAGTGACGTCTGCGAGCTCGAAAAGAAGTCGCCGAAGCCGATCAGCGCGGCGGCCGCGAGGAACGTCCAGAGATCGTTCGTGAGGAGGAAGACGAGGTCGCCGACGGCGATGGCCGCAAGACCCGTCGTGATGATGCGCCTTCGTCCGATGCGGTCGCCGAGCATTCCACCGGGGGTCGCGACGAACAAGCCGGTCACCGACATGAGCGCGATCGCCGTGGCGATGGAGACCCCGCCGAGGCCTAGTGCCGTCGCAGCGTAGAGCGGCAAGATCGTGTTGCGGAACCCATGGCGGTTGATCATGTTGGCGAGCACACCGAAGTTGATCGCGGCGATCGCGATGGCCCGCGGCCGACCGTGCAGCACGTGTGGGTGCGGCTCTTCAGTACGTGACGACACAGCGCGCCGCGGATCGATCCGCCGCAGCACTGGGATCAGGACGACCGCCGCGACGACCACGAGCGCGGCGGTGACCGCGAACGTGGCGCGCCACCCGAAAACCAGACCGAGGAGGCCGCCGATCATCGGATAGATCGCGATGCCAGTGTTGTTCGCAACGTGGAAGAAGCTCATGACCTTGCCGCGGTTCGTGCGCGTCGCTGTCGCGGCGAGTCCGGCAAGGATCACCGTTCCCAGGATCGCGGCGGCGACACCGGCGCCGACGCGCGCCAGGATCAGCGTCTCGACGCTGCCGGCGTAGAGGCCGAGGATCGACGAAGCGCCGAGGATCAGCAGCGCGAAGACGCTGACGCGGACATGGCCGATGCGGTCGACCAGGAAGCCAGCGGGAAGGTCGAGGAGCAGGCGCGCTAGACCATACGAGCCGACGATGACGCCCGCGGTCGCGATGCTGACGCCGAAGTCGTTACGGATGTCCGGAAGCAGTGGCGTGAGGATGTTCGTCGCGGCAATGAGCAGGAAGAGCGCGATACCAAGAAGGTAGGAGTCACGCCCGATGCCGGCCGGTCGGCTCGCGAGGCTCTCCTCAGCGACCGCCGCGCTCATTTGGTCTCGGCGCGGAGCGCGGCGGCGATGTCCTCGACGCGAAGGCGTTCGGGTGCCATCGCGAGGTCGCGACGCGACGCGAGCGCGCGCAGGATCAGCTTCCGCACGCGGCGCGCGTCGAGCCGCGCGTCCACGCACGCCTTCGCGAGCGGACCGAGCGCGGCGCCGTCGAGACCGGCCGAGCCGACGACCTGCTCGAGCGTGTCGCGGAGGATCTGCTCGACCGCGACGGCATTCGGGAGGTCGATGTTCTCGACCAGATCCGCCCGCGAGAGGAACGCGGCGTCCACGCCGACCGCGTGATTCGTCGTCGCCACGAACGTGAGGTTCGGGCAAGCGCGCGCGACCTGATCGACGCCTGCGAGCACGGCGTCGGTGGCGCGATGCACGTCGACGGGGTTCGTCTCTAGCGAAGCACCGGTGCGGTTCACCGCGAGCGATTCGACCTCGTCGAGCAGCACGATCGTCGGGCGGCCGCGCTGCGCGAGGTCGGGCAGTGTGCGATCGAAGAGACGCGCGACGCTGCGCTGGCTCTCGCCCAGCATCTGGCTCGGGAACGCGTGCGGGTCCACCTCGACGAACAGGACGCCCTCGCCGAGCGCGCGCGCGGCCTGATCGGCGAGACCGCCGGCCAGCGTTGTCTTCCCGGTCCCCGGCGGCCCCGCCAGCACGATGAGCCCGTGGACCGGGAGGCGCACGGCATCCATGCGGCTGCGGTGCTTGAGCGAGAACAGCGTGAAGTTGAGCAGCCGCTCCTTGACCTCGTCGGGGACGACGATGCGCGTCCAGCGGCTCTCCCAGGCCGGGTCCGGGAGCTCGTGCATGGCGACGATCCCTTCGACTCCAGGCGGGACCGTCAGAGCGGGCATCTTTAGTCCGGCCGTCCCTCGAAGTGATCCGGCCACACGATGCCGGTGAGGTCGGGCGCGTCCAGCTCAGGCAGCTCCTCGAAGAGGTTCAGCGGGTCGAGAAGGATGCGCATCATGTCGTAGAGCGCGTCGAAGTTGTGGACGCGAATGAGACGCGCCGTCTGCTTCTTGTCGTCGTTGAAATGCTGGTGCCACGACCAGTGGTCGACCACGATGAGATCGCCCGCTTCCCACGGATAGCTGACGCCGTCGACCTCGCTGTGCCCGCGCCCGGAGACCGCGTAGAGCCATGCCTCGCCGCCGTGACGATGACGGGACTGGTAGAGACCCGGCGCCAGCTCATGCATGACCGCGGAGAGACCCGCGGTGTGATAGCCGATCGACTTATCGACGAGGAAGAGGCTGCGCGCGCCGCGCTTCGTCACGAGACCGCGCACGTCGTCGAAGCGTGTGATGAGCCGCGCGGACTCGGTGCCCGCCCACTGTTTCGCGAGGCGCTGCCTGCGGCGCGCGTGCGGGTCGGCTCCGTCGATCGCGTCGATCTGGCGCGGCCGCCGCGGGAGCTCCGCGACCGGCGTGTCGCCACCGTCCTCGAGGAGCGCGACGCCGAACTGCTCGAGCATCGGCTGAACGCTCCAGGTGTGGAAGACCGCCTTCGTGTCGGCGTCGTTCCCGTGTCTATGCCAGGCCCAGCTCGGCAGGTGCACGGTGTCCCAGGGCCGCCAGTCGATGCGCTGGCCGTCGATCTCCGTCCAGCCGCGACCGGACTCGATGAACTCGATCGCGTCCCACGAGTGGCGGTGCACCGTGGTCGTTGTGTGCGGCGCGAGCTCGTGGATCGTCGCGTCGAGGTTCTTCGTCGGGCGATCGCCGTCCCAGCCGGCGTAGACGCCGCTCTTGATCCGACGGCTCGGCACGTCGTGCATCACGACGTCACCCCGCTTCAGGACGTTCTTGTGGTAGCCCTTCCATTCGTCGAGGAGCGACTCGCGCCGCTTCTTCTGGATCTCGTAGTGCGTCGTCTGCGTCGTCGTCGTCGTCTTCATCGCGCGCTTGCCCCCGCGCGCGCGTCCGAGACATTGGGAAGCACCTCGCGCGCGAGCGTCTTGATCTGCTCGAGCCAGTCGGGATAACGCATGCGGAAGTCGAAGATGAGGAGGTCGCAGCCCAGCTCCTGGTAGCGCTGTACGCCGCGGACGATGTCCTCCGGCGTCCCGGCGAGGATCGAGCCGTCGAGCTCCTCGATCTTCGTGAACTCGCCTGACGGCGGCTTGAGCCAGAATTTCTGCGCGTTCGCGTTCTTGATCAGACCGGGGACGTTCATTCGGTCGATCGCGGCCTTCGTGGTCGTGTCGATGCTGGTGACCGGCACGGCGCCGGTCATGATCCTCGGCTTCCCCTGCTCCTCCGACATCTGCCGGATCTTCTTGACGCGCGCCTCGTAGGTCGGGAAAGTGATCCGCCCCGGTAGCCACCCTTCGCAGAAGTCGACGGCCAGACGCGCGGCCGCGGGGGTCGCGCCGCCCCACCACACCGGCACCGGATGGAGGGGCTGCGGCTTAAGGTCGACGTCGTTGAACTTGTAGCGCTCGCTGTTCCACTCGACCGTCTCGCCCGCCCACAGCTTTCGAGCGATGAGGACCTGCTCCTTCATCATCTGCACGCGGTCCTCAGCGCCCTGGCCGATGACCTCGAACTCGTGATCGAAGGTGCCGGAGCCGATGCCGAGGTCGAACTTCCTCCGCGTGATCCACGACATCGAGGCGACGCTGTACGCCATGAGGATCGGGTGCCGGAACGGGATGATCGTTGCCGCGCCCAGCCCGATCTTCTCGGTCACGCCGGCCAGATAGGTGAGTGTGATGAGCGGCTCGATGAAGGTGCGGTCCGTCCCCTCCATGCCGTGTGGATGGAAGACGAGGTGGTCGCGCACCCAGAGCGAATCGAAGCCGAGGCTCTCGGCCAGCCGCGCGCCCTCGACGAGCAGCTCTTGATCCGCCTCGAGGCCGAAGTGGGGCACGAGCAGGCCGAAACGGGTCATGAGCGGTCTCCTTGTCGTGACTGGATAAGAGGATGCCCCCGCGACGTGAGCCACGGGGGCATCCTCGGCGCTACGGCTAGAGAGCCTAGTTGGTCGTTGGGATGGACATCTTCTGGTAGAAGCCGATGTCCTTGAGCTTCGTGAGGAAGCTGAGGTCGAACGCTTTGGTGACGTCGACATCCTTCACGGCTGGGTTGACCGACCCGAGCACATCGCGGGGCGATGTGAACGCGTCCGCGGTGAACGTCATCGACCGCGATCCGTACGTGAGGAAGTCCTTCATCACGATGTCGGCCTGCTCAGGCTTGACCTGTGCCCACTCAACGAACTTCGCGGTGGCGGTCGCCGTGTCGGTCCAGATCGAGTTCTGCGCCTCGAGGGCGGCGGCCACGACCACCAGGACGGTGTTCGGGTTCTTCGCGATGAAGTCGGTCTTCGCCATGAGGCCGCTGCGGCCCCACTGGAGCTTGGCCTTGGAGAGGTCGAGAAGCAGGTTCATTCCCGCATCCTTCATCGCCTTCTCCTGTGACATGCCGACGACAGCACAGGCGACCGACCCACCCTTGAGCGCCGCGATGCGAACGCCCTCGCCGCCGGTCGGCGTGATCGTCGCGTCCTTGTCCGTGAGACCGATGCCCTTGAGCATCAGTAGCGCGGAGCCATGCGAGGTGCCGCCGAACGTGCTGATCGCGACGGGCTTGCCCTTCACGTCCGCCGGGGTCTTGATCGCCGGCCCGCAGAACAGACCGTCGGTGAGCGTCGTGCTGTTCATCGACACGACCTTGACCGGGGTGTCGGTGATGACGGAGCTGATGGCGGCGGATGCCCCGCCAACGAAGAAGTCCAGCTGCCCGGCGACGAGCGCCTGGAGGGCCTTCCCATCACCTTCGAATCCCGTGACCTCGACGGTCGTGATCCCGTACTTCTTGTAGAAGCCGAGCCGCTCGGCGAGCGTTTCCGCGAACTGCACCGGCTCGGTCGGCGTGCTGATGCCGATCCGTACCTTGGTCAGCTCCGGCACCGGCAGCTGACCGAGCGCCACAGACGCGCTCGGCGCCGCGGACGGCGCGGTGCTCGCCGCTGGTGTCGTGCCGCCGCACGCGGCGGCCACGAGCCCCGCGGCCATGACGGTCGCGAGCAACTTGGACAGAGACTTCGACATCACCCTCACCTCTTGAACGGCATTCGACGCGTCGTCGACGCAGACCGAATGTACTCCGAGGCCGCCGCCATCGTCTACGCTCGCCGAACGATCGAGTCGAGCGGCCACCCCATCGCGTACGAGCTTCGCGGCGACGGCGTTCCCATCGTGCTCGTCGCGGGCACGGGCTATCCGGGTGCGACGTGGTCAGCAGAGTTCATGCGCCCGCTCCTCGCACGGCACGCCGTCCTGACGTTCGATCATCGCGGCACCGGCGCCACGCCGCCATCCCCCGGCCGATACTCGACACGACTCTTTGCGCAGGACGCAATCGCGCTGATGGACGCCCTGGGTCTTCCGGCCGCGCACGTCCTGGGTCACTCGATGGGCGGCAGAGTTGCGCAATGGATGGCTCTCGAACATCCGGAGCGGATCCGCACGCTCATCCTCGCGGCCTCCGGACCCGGCCAGTTCCGCGACGACAGGCCCGTCACCCGCGGGATCCCGGTGCACGCCGCGAGAGAGATGATCGAGCTCGGCTACGAGCGCTACATGCGCGAGCACATCCGCGACACGTTCTTCACGCCGGAGTTCGCGCGCGCACATCCCGAGCGGGTCGCGTGGCTGCACGACACGTTCTGGGCGCATCGGCCCGACCTCGAGAACTACCTGCGCCACGTTCTTGCGCGCCAGGAGCATCAGACCGCGGATCGCCTGGGCGAGCTGCGGATGCCGACGCTGGTGATGATCGGCGACCGCGACACGCAGATCATGGGTACCGGATCGCATGTCGAGCAGTCCGAGTTCCTCCTCGGGCATCTCCCGAACGCGACGAAGCGCGTGGTCGAGGGCGCGGCGCACGGCGTGTTCTGGGAACGACCGGAGCGGACCGCCGAGATCCTGCTCGATTGGACCGCCGCGCACTAGACGCTAGCCGCGCACCTCTGCGGTGCGTCGTTCGAAGCGCACCGGGTAATGGAGCCACCGGGTGAATCGATCGGTGCGCATGTCGCGCTCCGGCTGACGCTGGGGATCGGCGCGCACGCCACGCCGCGCCACGGCTTGTAACTCGAGCGCGACGAGACCGAAGACGTGATCGGCGTCGACAGCGAAGGACGCGGGGATCGGGAATCCGCCGCCGACCGCGCGCCCGGGGCATTGATGCGGACCCGCGCCGAAGGAGTGGCCCCAGCGCGGAACGCCCGGGTCTACGGCACGGTCGGCATCGAACTCATCCGGCCGCTCGCCGAAGAGGCGCGGCTCGCGGTTGGCCGCGACGACGTCGAGAACGACGAGCGCGTCCTTTGGGACCTTCCGTCCAGCGATCTCCGTATCCGATTCCGCCCGCCGCTTGATCTTCGGAGTCGTCGGTCGCAGACGAAGCGTCTCCTGCACGACACGCTGCGCGAACAGCGTGTCCGTCGCGATGCGTTCGATGGTCGACTCCGACGAATCGGTCGCGAAGATCAGATCGAGCGCGTTCACCAGTGTCTGCGCGCTGGTGTGCGTCCCGCCCTGGAGGTAGGTCGCGACCTCGCGCACGACGCGTCCGTCATCGTCAAGCTCGAGCTGCGGATCGGCGCGATGTAGCAGAAGCACGGTCAGGATGTCGTGGGGCAGGGACTCCTCCGGAAGCTCGCCCCGCCGCATCCGCTCGATGAGCGCGGTGCGCCTGGCCATGGCCGGTCGCACGAAGTCCCGCTCGAACTCGACGTACGTCTGGCGGACCGCAGCGCGTACCGCGTCCGGGTCCTTCGCGTCGAGGATCGCGCTGCCCTGCGAGAAGAGGTCGACGTGATGCACGAGCTTCCGCAGGTCGTCGAGGGATGCGGCGTCGTACTCGACCCCCGCACGACGCGCCGCGAGGACGACGCTGAGAAGCTCGCCGATCGGGAAGAGGTCCACCTGCTCGCCGTCTATCAACACATCGAGCAGCTCGTCCATCACGCGCGGGAAGAGCTCGCGCTCGTAGAGACGAAGTACGTCGGCGCGGAACTGCGTGTTTTCGACGCGCCGCCGCGCACGATGGAGCGCGCCGTGCGAGATGCTGACGATCCCGGCGCGGATGTTTCCCTCGTCGTACGAGCGGCGGTCGAACGTTCGGGACAGGTTCGGGTCGAAGAGCGCCGCGCGGATGTCCTCAAAGCCATCGAACGTGATCGTCGCCGTGTACTTCGTGAGCAACGCCTCGCTCACCGGACCGCTCCAGCGATCGCGATTGCGTGCGTCGGGCAATTGAACGCGGCTTCCGCCAGGAGATCAGCGTCCGCGGTCGCGGCGCCCGGCAACGGCGTGGAGACGCCGCGCCTCTCATCGATCCGGAACGCGTCGGGCACGAGCCGCGCGCAGTCGCCGGAGCCAATGCAGAGGTCGGGATCGATCGTGACGCGCGGCGATGTCGTCATCGAGCCCCCTCCACGGCGAAAAGTGTACGCAGGCGTGGCGCAGAATGGGCTGGAATTGATCGCAGAGCGCGTGCTCGAGTCGCATAGCGGGACCGGCGTGCCGCGCCTGTCGTCCTTCATCGGCGGCCGCTACGACGACGGCGACGGCGCGAGCGAGATCGACATCATCGACCCCGCAACCGGCACGCCGATCGCGCGGATCGCCGAGGCCGGCTCCGGCGGTGTCGACCGCGCGGTCGCCGCCGGTGAGGCAGCCTTCGCGGCCTGGCGCGCGATGCCCGCGCGCGATCGCGGCGCGCTCGTCAGCGAGCTGGCGCAGCGCATCGAGAAGATCGCGGAGCGCCTCGCACACATGGACACGCTCGATACCGGCAACCCGCTGAGCGCGATGAAGCAGGACCTGACGAAGGGTGTGCGCACCATGCGGGATGCCGCGGGCCTCGCGCTCCAGATGACCGGCCTCACCTTCCCGCTGCCGGGCCTGCACTACACGCAGCGCGAGCCCTGGGGCGTTGTTGGTCGCCTTATCACCTTCAACCATCCCGCGATGTACGCCTGCGCGCGTCTCGGCTCCGCGCTCGTCGCTGGCAACTGCGTCGTGATGAAGCCGTCCGAGCTCGCCCCGATCGCGACGCTCGCGATCGCCGAGCTTACCGCCGGGCTGTTGCCCGACGGCGTCGTCTCGATCGTCGTCGGCGGGCCGGCGACGGGCGACGCGATCGTGCGGCACCGCAGGATCCAGCGCATCTCGTTCACCGGCAGCACGCCGACGGCGCTGCGCATCCAGGCCAGCGCCGCGGCCAGCGGACACCTCAAAGCGCTTTCGTTCGAGCTCGGCGGCAAGAATCCGATCGTCGTCTTCCCCGACGTCGACCGCGATGAGGTCGCCGCGGCGATCGTCCGCGGCATGAACTACACGCGCGTGCAGGGACAGAGCTGCGGCTCGACGAGCCGACTGGTGATCCACGACTCGATCGCCGAGGACGTCATCGCGCGCGTCGCGGCGCGCGCGGCGAAGATCAAGGTCGGGATGCCCATGGACCCCGCGACCGAGATGGGCGCGATGATCACGACCGCGGCACGCGATCGCTGCCTCGGCGCGGTCGAGCGCGCCGTACGCGGAGGCGCGCGTGTCGTCGCCGGCGGGACTGTCCCGGACGATCCCACGCTCGCGCGTGGAGCGTTCATGGCGCCGACGGTCGTCGATCGTGTCGCGCCGGGCTCGGAGCTCGCGAACGAGGAGGTCTTCGGCCCCGTTCTCAGCGCGATGACGTGGCGAACGGAGGACGAGGCACTGGCACTCGCGAACGAGGGACCCTACGGGCTCACCGCCGCGATCTGGACGCAGGACATCGACAAGGCGCTGCGCATGTCCGACCACATCGAGGCGGGATACATCTGGGTCAACGACGTCGAGACTCGGTTCCCCGCAGTGCCGTTCGGTGGCTGGGGTGATTCCGGTATCGGCCTCGAGCACGGCCTCGAGGAGATCCTCTCCTTCACGCGCGTGAAGGCCGTGAACATCCGGGTCCGCTAGACGACGGTCTCCGCCGCGGCGGGGATGGGACCCGTCCTCCGGTCGAGCCCGCGCCACGCGGTACGGACAGCGACGAGCCCGATCGGAGCGAGGATCATCGCGGCGAGGCATGCGGCCGGCACGCCCGCGCCCGCAGCGATCGCGCCGGCGGCGAGAGCGGCGAACGGGCGGCTCCCGAGATGAGCCATCTGGTGGATCGACATGAGCCGGCCCCGCATCGTGTCAGGCACCTCCGTCTGCAGCGTGCTCGTGAGCACCGGGAAGCAGAACGAGAAGCCGCATCCGATGAGCGCGACCGCCGGTGCGGCGACCGCCATCTGCGTGGCCGTACTCACCAGGAAGAGCCCGACCAGCTGGAACACGAGGCCGACCGGTGCCATCGTGCGGGCGAAGCCGCGTCGGCCGAGCGGGACGGACACCAGGATGCCGACCATCATCCCGACGCTGGCGGCGGCGACGATGAGACCGGCGTCGCTGCTTGGAAGTCCCAGTCGGGTGGATACGAGCACCGGCGCCGTGGTCCGGATGACCTCGACGACCGCCGCCGTGGCCACGACGGCGACCAGAACCGACACGATCCACGGCTGCGAACGCACGTATGCGACGAGCCCCATCGGCGGGGCCGACGCCGCCGTTCGCGCCGGCCGCTGTGCGTGGCCGCCGAGACCGCGTGAGTACATGTAGACCATCGACAGGATGGGTCCCAGGAACGTCGCCGCGTTGATCGAGAACGCGAGCCCGTAACCGGCGGTCCCGAGAAGCACCGTGGCCAGGAGCGGACCGATCAGCTGCGCGAGCATGAACTGCAGCGTGTTGAGACCGACCGCTTCCGCCAGGACCGCGCGCGGCACCAGCGCCGGGAGCAGCGAGATGACCGACGGCTTCGCGATCGCCCACGCGGTCTGGAGCAGGAACGCCGTCACGATCACGTGGACCTCGGTGATCGTGCCGGTCAGCGACAGCACCGCGAGACCCGCTCCGATGACGAGCGAGAACGCGTGCGTCACGACGGTGATGTGCCGCCGGTCGAATCGGTCCGACAGCCTGCCGCCCCACACCGAAAAGATGAGGATGGGCAGGAACGTTGCGAAGTTGAGGATGCCGACCGCGAGCGCGGAGCCGGTGCGGTCGTAGACGAAGACCGATCCGACGACCGCCTGCAGCCAGGTCCCGATGTTCGAAACAAGGCCGCCCGCCCAGTACACGGCGAAGGGCGTGTGACCGAACGCTCCGAGCCGCGACCTCATCGGTTGCATTGTCTCCGATGAATACAATCCGGCACCGAAGGCCGCCGCCGCGTCGCGAGAGGGAGGCACACCATGGCGCTTGCGAACAAGTCCATCATCGTCACGGGCGCCGCACACGGGATCGGGCGCGCGTACAGCGAGCGACTTGCAGCCGACGGAGCCAGCGTCGCCCTTCTGGACATCGACGCGAAGCGCAACGAAGAGGTCGCGGACGGCATCTGCAAGAGCGGCGGCAAAGCGCTCGCGATCACCGCGGACGTGCGGGATTTCGCGTCGTTCAAGAAAGCGGTGGACCAGGCCGCCAAGGCGTTCGGCGGCGTCACCGGCATAGTGAATAACGCCGGGATGCTCAACGTCGTACCGATCACGCGCTGCAACTTCGAGGACATCCCCGACAGCGAATGGGATGAGTCATTCCGCCTGAATACGAAGAGCGCGTGGTACGGGTGCAAGGCGGCGCTCCCCCATCTCCGCGCGAGCAAGGGCGGCAGCATCGTGAACATCGGCTCGAGCACGATCTTCCGCGGCGTGCCGACGCGCGCGCACTACGTCGCGGCGAAGGCCGCGCTGATCGGGTTCAATCGCACGATCGCGCGCGAGCTCGGCGGCGACAACATCCGCGTCAACCTCGTCTGCCCCGGCAGTACCCTCAGCGAGGAGGACCCGACGCCAGAGACGATCGCGATGCGCGAGGCGCCGGTGAAAACGCGGTGCCTTCAGCGGGTGGAGCGTCCGAGCGATCTGGTCGGGACGATCGCCTTCCTGATGTCCGACGACAGCGCCTTCACCACCGGGCAGACGTTCCTGGTCGATGGAGGCAGCGCCTTCAACTGAGCCTAGGCGTGGATGTCCGGACGCCAAACCTCGAATCTGCGCTCGACGACCCGCAGCAGCTCGCCGATCACGACGCCGAAGATGCCGAAGAGCACGATGCCCAGCATCAGACGAGACGTGTCGAGGAGCTGGCCGTAAAGGCCGAGGTAGAAGCCAAGTCCCTGGTTCGAGGAGAGGAACTCGGCCGCGACGACGCCCACCAGCGCGCGCCCGGCGCCGATACGGATGCCGCTCAGGATGAACGGCAGCGTGCTCGGGAGCGCGACCGTACGGAACGCGAGCCACTGCGACCCTCCGAAGCTGCGCGTGATCTCGAGGTGGCGCCGCGCGATCGACTGGACACCGGCGGACGTCGTGACCATGACCGCGAAGAACGCCGAGAGGAATACGACGATCACCTTCGACTCGAGCCCGATGCCCGCGACGAGCACGATCAGGGGGATGAGCGCGACGTTCGGCGTCGCGTTGAGGGCCGCGAGCAGCGCGCTGGTGGTGTAGTCGACCCGCCGGAACCACCCGATGGCGAGACCGAGGGGTATCGCGACGATCAGCGACACGAAGAATCCGATCGCGAACTCCTGAAGGCTCACCGCGATATGCGGAAAGATCGAGCCGTTACCACTCCTGAAGGCTGAGCGCGATGTGCGGAAAGATCGAGCCGTTGCCGAAGTCCGTGACTGCGGCGCGCCAGATCGCGGTCGGATGCGAAAGCAACGACTTGCGATACAGGCCGAGGTTTGCCGTGATCTCCCACACGAGAGCGAGCGCAACGAAGCCGAGGACCCCGTAGGACACGCGCTCGTTGACCTTACCGAGGCGCCGCACGATCACGGCGCCTGCTCCACCGCGCTGGGCACGTGGTCGCGTTGGATCAGACGCCATATCTGCTCCTCATAGGCCGCGAACTCAGGCGTGCGCTTCACCTCCAGCTTCCGCGGGCGTGGCAGGTCGATCGTGATATCCGCGACCACACGGCCCGGTCGGGCCGCCATGACGACGACCCGGTCCGACAGGTACACCGCCTCGTCGATCTGATGGGTGACGAAGAGGACCGTCTTCCGCGCCGCGTTCCAGATGCGCAGCAGCTCGGACTGCATCACCTCGCGTGTCTGCGCGTCCAGCGCGGCGAAAGGCTCGTCCATCAGCAAGATCGCGGAGTCGACCGCGAGCGCTCGCGCGAGATTCGCGCGCTGCTGCATACCGCCCGAGAGCTGGTACGGGTACTTGTCGGCGAAACCCTGCAGCCCCACCAGCTCGATGTACGGCGCGGCGCGTACGCGCGCCTCCTTGCGCGGCACTCCGGCGCACACAAGGCCGTAGGCGACATTGTCGAGGACCGAATACCAGGGGAAGAGGGACGCGTCCTGGAACACCATCGCGTCCTCGCGGCCCTTCGCGACCCGGCGCAGCTTGATCTCACCGGCGGTGGCGAGGATCAGACCGTTCACGATCTTCAGAAAGGTGGACTTTCCGCAGCCGCTCGGCCCGAGAAGGCTCACGAATGCGCCGTCGGCGATGTCGAGGTCGACCTTCTCGATCGCGAGCAGCCGTTTCCCCGTGCCGCGGTCGCGGTACTCCATCTGCACGCCACGCGCGCTGAGGGCCAGATCGCCGCTCACCTCAGGCTGCCTCCTCGAGGTCGATGCTGGGACGCCAGCGCTGCAGATAGCGCTCGACGGATCCCACAGCCTCGGTCAGCGCGATGCCCAACAGCGTGAAGATCAGCACGCCGAACAGCATGCGGTCGGGCTGCTCGGTCTGCGAGGACCTCGCGATCATCACACCGAGGCCCTGGGTCTGCGCGTAGAACTCCGCGATGATGACGCCGGCGAGCACGCGTCCGACGGCGACGCGCATGCCGCTCGCGATGAACGGCAGCGTTCCCGGGATGACGAGCGACGTGAAGATGAGGCGCTCTCTCGCGCGGAAGCTCCGCGACACGTCGAGCAGCGATCGCTCGACCGTTCGAACACCCTCGACCGTCGGCAGGATTATCGAGAAGAAGCCACCGAGGAACACGATGACCATCTTCATCTCCATGCCGAGGCCCGCCCACAGCACGACGAGCGGGACGAGCGCGACCCGAGGAAGGGCGTTGAAGAAGTTGAGCCACGGATCGAACGTGAGCGAGATGCGCCGGTACCACCCGATCGCGATGCCCAGCGGCACGGCGAGAAGCACGGCGGCGAGCGAGCCGACACCGAGCTCGAGCGCACTGGTCTTCGCGTCGTTCCAGAAACGCGGAATCTGGACCTCCCGGAAGCCTGCCGCCAGCACCGCCGAAGGCGAGCTGAAGAAGTAGGGGTCGATGACGCCGAGGTTCGCGCCGATCTGCCAGGTGGCGAAGAACGCGACGAGGCCCAGGGCGCTGAGCACCGTGCGCTCATTCCGTCGATACCACCGGACGAACGGGTGCCGGTCCCGGCGTACCCGCGGAAGAATGGTCCTGAACGCCGGCGCCGACGCGGCGGTGAGTCGCTGTGTCACCGTGAGGTCGCCTCGAGCTTGTCCTGCACCTTTTCGTATCCGCGCCACAGCGCTTCATAGAAATAGCGGATGCCGAACTCGATCCGCAGCGTTCGCGTCCGCGCGTCGGAGTCGTTGAAGTGCTCGTGCTCGGTCATGCGCGGCGGCACGTGCACCGCGTCGCCCTCTTCCCAGTCGTGGCGCTGCCCATCGATGAGCGAGTATCCGCGACCTTCGAGGACGTAGAGCATCGCCTCGGTGTGGGTGTGCTTGTGGCTGCTCGAGTGCGGCGTCTCCTCGAAGATGTTCGTCATCGCGGCCGCCTTCGCGCGGAAACCGTTCGTCTCGTCGCTCGGACTCTCGCTGCCGCCCATCAGGATCCAGATGCCCCCGTGGCGGTGCGCACCTTTGTCCTTCTTCGTCGGATGCGCGTGACCGGCAAGGCGGCGTGCCTTCTCGTCCAGCGCGTCCTCGAGATGCAGGGCGATGCGCCGGCCATCCGCGGCGAACTGCGACGACTCCGCCGGATAGCGGCGCGCGAGCCCGCTGTCGCCCTGACCCTTCTCCTCGAGCTGCTCGAGGCGGCCGAGCCCGGCGCTGAAGTCGAGATCCTGTGTCACAGCCGAGATGTAAACGGCCGTCCCGTCTCCGGAATTGACGTGTTGATGCTCGGCGCGATACGGGACGTGCAGCGTCGTGCCGGGCTTCCAGTCGTAGCGCGCGCCGGCGATCACGCTGAAGCCCGTCCCGGCGACGATGTGGATCGCCTCTTCACCGTGGACATGACGCCCGGTACGCGAATCCGCCGGGATCTCCGCCTTCAGGAGGGCGGTGCCCTGCGTCGGGAACCCGCTCGCTTCGCCGATAAGCATCGCGGCACGCGCATCCTGAGGCGTCTCGATCCACGCGAGCTCGCGGCCACGAGCGACAACGGGACCCCGCGATGACGCGTCTTCGAGACGCGCGCTCTCGCGCAGCCACGCTCGGTAGAAGTCACCCACGACGCGATGTTATGGGTTTGACCTCCTTTGGCATTCCCCATTAGCGTGCGGCTACGTGAGGACCGAGCCCGTTTCCTTCTTCAGCGAGGGCGCGCGACTCAGCGGATTCTTGCACCGGCCCGGCGCGGCGGGCGACCGGCTGCCATTCATCGTCCAGGGCCCCGGTTGGCTCGGCCTCGCGGACGCGAAGCTCTACGTGCCGTATCACCAGGCCTTTACCGACGCTGGCTTCGCCGTCCTCATCTTCGACTACCGCGGCTTTGGAGACAGCGAGGGCGACCGCGGCACGATCTCGCCCACCTGGCAGCTCGCGGACTGGCGCAACGCGATCGCCTACATGCGCGGGCGGTCCGACATCGACGCCCGGCGCGGCGGGATCTTCGGTAGCGGCGGCACGGGCGGCGGGAATGCCGTGCTCGTGGCGGCCGCAGAGCCGGAGATGAGGGCCTCGATCAGCCAGGTCCCGGTCGCCGACGGAAGCGACTGGTTGCGGCGGATGCGCGCTGGCGCGGACGAGTGGGAGCGCTTCCGCGCGAGCGTGGAGGCGGACCGCCGCCAACGCGCGACGACTGGCCAGGGCACGGTCGTCCATCCGCGCGAGGGCATCATGATCGAGAGCGCGGAACGGAAAGCGAGCACTGTTAAAGCCGATGTGGATTCGCGGATCCCGACCGCCGTGCCGCTCAGCAGCGCGCAGGGGATCCTTGACTATCGTCCGATCGACGCCGCCGAGCGGGTCCACGGGCTTCTGGTCATCGCCGTAGAAGATGATCCGGTGACCCCCACGGCTCACGCGGAGATGTTGTTCGAGATGTCTGCAGCCCCGAAGAAGATGGTCATCCAACGCGGTACCACGCACTACGCCGCTTACAAGCAATACGCCGGTGAGGTGATCCCGATGATGGTCGAGTGGCTGCGTCGACTCGTCGTCGACGATCAAGGGTACGCGCTGCACGCGCGCGATAGCGAGGTCGTCTACGTCGGGAGCAGGCAGGACACGGCGCAGGCACCGGCATGACGCATGACATCGTCATCCGTGGAGCGAAAGCGGTCCTTGAGGATGGAACGCGCAGCGCCGATATCGCGATCGATGGCCAGACCATCGCAGCGATCACCGCTGCTGGCGCGGCGCCGAAAGGAAAACGCGAGATCAAGGCGGACGGCCTGATCGCGCTGCCGGGGCTCATCGACATGCACTCACATCACCGCGAGCCGGGGTTCAGCCAGAAAGAAGACCTCACCACGATGGGCCGCCAGTGCGCCGAGGGCGGAGTGACGACCTCGATCGCGATGCCGAACGTGGATCCACCGCCGACGACGGCAGCGAACCTGGACGGGATGCTGGCGATCTACCGGCAGCGCGCGATGGTCGACTACAACGTGAACGCGTCCGGTGTGAAGCTGGAGGAGATCCCGAAGCTCGCCGAGCGTGGAATCCTCGCGTTCAAGATCTTCATGGTCGTCGATACCGGCCGCTCGTACCCGCACATGCCCGGCATCGGACTTCACGAGCACGGCGAACTGTACAAGCGGATGAAGGCGGTCAAAGCGACAGGGCTTCCGCTGATGATCCATCCACACGATCAATCACTCATGGACGCGATCGAGCACGAGTACTGGGATCGTGGCGAGCGCGACTTCCGCGCCTACGCGAAGGCGTACTCGGACCACGATGGCGTGATCTGGGACACCGCGGCCGCGCTGTTGCTGCGGCTGCAGGAAGCGACTGGCGTCCGGCTTCACCTGCTGCACATCCAGACCAAACGCGTCGTGGAGATGCTTCGCGCGGCGAAGGCCGCCGGGCACATGGTGACGAGCGAAGTGAACCCATGGTGCTTCTGGCTCGGGAACGACTGGGCGAACATCGAGCGCCTCGGCGCGTACGCGCTCTCGTATTACGTGCCGCCGCACCACTCCGCGGCGGTGTACGACGGATTCCGCGACGGCACCGTCGACATCATGGCTACCGATCACGCTCCGCACCTGCGGGAGGACAAAGAGCCTGGCTGGAAGGACGGGTGGAAGGCGCACACCGGCACGCCGTCGGAGCAGTTCTACCTGTCCCTGCTGCTCACCGATGTGAACGACGGCAAGATCAGCCTGGAGCGCGTCGCCGACGCGACCGCGACACGCCCGGCGAAGATCTTCGGTCTGTATCCGCGCAAAGGCGCGATCCGCGTCGGTGCGGACGCCGACATCGTGCTCGTGGACCTCGCGAAGAAACGGGTGATCCGCGACGAGGACGTCCTCAGCAAATGCGGGTGGACCCCCTACGCGGGCCGCGAGGTCAAGGGTGTGGCGCGGTATACGTTCCTGCGAGGCGAGGCGATCTACGACGACGGCAAGATCGCGGTGCGCGAGGGCTTCGGCAAGCAGGCTGTGCGCGCGGCGACGGGCGTTGGGGCCAGCGGTTAGGGCTCTTCCCGGCGCGGCAGCCGCTCACCGGCGCGTATCGCGATCTTCAGGTGGTTCTCCGGTGGCGGGATCGGGCAGTTGTAGTGCGGCGAGTAGGCGCACGCGGGGTTGTACGCGCGGTTGAAGTCCAGCACCAGGCGGCCGTCCGCGTCCGCCGGCACCTCGAGATAGCGCATGCGATACGACTCGCGTCCACTCGTCGCGTCGGTGAAGTAGACATCGAGGGCGTCCGGGTCAGCTCCGGGCTCGTTGAGGCGCAGCGCCATCACGCGCGACGGGACGCCGTCGACCGCGAACTCGAGCCAGCCTGCCCGGGTCGCCGACCGGTCGCGCTCGCGGGTCGAGCCGAGGGCAACGCTCGCCTCGTCGGGCACGAGGCGAACCTCGAACCGGTATGCCGGGTCGTACGGGAACCAATCCGGCGTGACGGCGGCGCGCGGTGCTTCGGCATCCAGAACGACGACCGCGGGCATGTTCTGGTGCGAGAGCCGCAGAAGATACCGTCCGGCCTCGACCGTCCGCGGTCCGCTCGGCGCTCCGTCCACGCGGAAGCCACCTGGCAACGCTTCGATGTCGTGCCCCTCGACGCGCACCGTCTCGCCCACCGGTAGCTCGTGTCGCGCTACGGCCGCAAGGTACGAGGACGGTCCGAGGAGCCACGACCTGAAGTCTTTACGGACCTTCTCGACGGTTTCCTGCATGCCCGGACGATACGCTCGGTGACAGTCCGGTCACGGCACTGCGTATGCATAACGGCAGTCCGTGAACGATCTGGTGCACACCTACTCCGAGATCGTGCGCGACCATGAAGGTCGCGGCTATGCGGCGGAAGTGCACGCGCAGGAGCGCATCGATGGCATGTGGGAAACGTGGCTCGAGTTCCGCGGCCTCGGGCGTGACGTGATGCTGCGCACTCGGCGCGAGTCAGAACTGCCGAATCGACGTGCGGTGCTGTATTGGGCGTCCGCCCTGCAGCCGTCCTATCTCGATGGCGCGCTTCTGCGCGCGACGCGCGTCCGGCTCACCGAGCTGCGGACGATGTTCGAGGGTCGCGCCGCCTAGAGGCGGATGTCGATCCCGCCCCCTCAGGCGAGCGTGCGAGCGAGGCATTCGGCGAACTGGGTCATCAACTGGTCGGCCTTGCGCTGGATCACGGGCTGACCGAACTCGCCGATGCGCCCGGCGATCAGCACATCGCTCGTGATCCGCAGCTCGGTGTCCTCGCCCTTGTCGACGAGCGCGAGCTCCATCGTGGCGCGGACCGAACCGCCCAGTCGCGAGTCCTTCGCGTCCGCGCGCACTGACGCTTTGCCTGCCGCCTCGTCCGTCGCAGTGAGAGCGACGTCACCGTCGAGTACGAGACGAACCGGCCCGAGCTGCACGAGAAGCGAGCCCTTGTACTTGCCGGCGCCAGCCGGTGTGACAGCGGCGACGCCGGGAACGCATCGCGCGGCGGCGGGGATGTCGGTGACGAGCTTCCACACCTTCGAGCGTGGGGCGCGTACGAGAGCGGTATGTGCGAGCCTCACGCGGGCATTGTCCTACGCGAGCACAGCGCGCATCGTCGCGCGGACACCTTCATCGTCACCCTGCCGCGCCACGAGGACGCGCACGATCGCGACATCGAGACCTTCGCTCAGCCTCTTGAAGGCCGACGCCGCTCCCGACGCTGTACCGGCGTAACCGAACGCGGCCGACATCTCGTCCGGCACCGCGCGAAAGAGATCGTCGTCCGAGACCCCCGAGGCGCGCGTGGCCTCCAGCCGATCCAGCTGCGCGGCGAAGCCCATGCGCTCGAAGTGCGCGCGATAGCCACGCGAGCCGCTTGGCCGCGCGGCGAGCGCGTACGCCAGGATCTGCTTCGCCAGGGCAAGGCGCGCGGCGTCGACGTCGTCGTCGACGCACACGCGGATGTACTGGATGAGCTTGGCGCGCGGGCCGACACGCTCGCGGCTCCACGCGATCTGCGTCGGCGTGCACCAGTTGAGCGCGGCACCCTCGGCATGGCGGCCCGCGAGGGCGAGCATCTGCGG